>Ga0209986_10000535_pt1 | contig 36764 bp, 19 predicted proteins | sample BlataG_FD_183168 | JGI IMG/M metagenome (GOLD analysis project Ga0209986, IMG submission 183168) | Deep subsurface microbial communities from Black Sea to uncover new lineages of life (NeLLi) - Black_00105 metaG (SPAdes) (version 2) | ecosystem: Environmental > Aquatic > Marine > Oceanic >... | reverse complement strand
CGAGATACGCCCGCCGAACAAACTGCTCAGCCGAGAGTGGTTCACCCGGACGAATGCCTGCCGCTGCCTGTTCGCTGGCAAGAATCGCATCGATCGCGGTGGCGGCCGCGGTGATGGCCTGGCGGGCCGACTGGCTGCGGTCAATCGCCGCAACCTCGAAGACCGGCTGCCGGGGCTTTTCGACCACAGCCTCGGGCAGGCGGATCGGGGGCGGCTGCTGGCGGTCGCCCGGCTGGTCTGCTCGGCTCTGCTGCGGGAGGGCTGCCCGCTGCCGGGCCATGGCGGCGACCCGAGCCGCCCGGTTCCGGTTTGCCGGGGCTGCAGTCGCCACCTGTGACAATCCCTGGCTCACCACCAGCAGGCTGATCACGGCCCAGTGGGTGCGGCGGCACGACGGTGGCTGGTGCAAGCGGGGCATCGGATGGTTCCTGTGCAGGCGTGCGGATGAGGCGGGCCGGCAGTCAATGCTCAGCCGGCCGTCGGATTCAACGCTCCAGCGCTGCAGAGGTTGCGGAATTGCAAAAGGCCCGCCGCAACCGCCGCAGGCCCTCCTCCAGCCGGGCCGTCGGGCAGCCGAGGTTCAGTCGCAAAAAGCCGGGGCTGCCGAACTCCCGGCCGGCGGAAGGCCCGATGCCGGCCGCCTCGCAGGCCCGCTGGGGATCGGCCCGGTCGGCCGGCTGGGCCGCCGCCCACTCGCGGCAATCGAGCCAGAGCAGGTAGGTCGACTGCGGGGCGATGCAGCTGACCCCCGGCAGGTCGGCGACCGCATCGAGGGCGAGCCGGCGATGCAGCCGCAGCAGCTCGATCAGTTCCAGCCGCCACGAGTCGCCTTCCCGCCAGGCCGCCTCCGAGGCGGCGTAGCCCAGCGGATTGACCATCGGCACCAGCCCCCCACCGGCGGCCCGCCAGTTCTTCCGCAACCGCTCGTCGGGCACGATCGCCGCAGCGCAGCCAAGGCCGGCGATGTTCCAGGTTTTCGACGCCGCCACAAAACTGATCGCCCGCCGGGCCGCCGGATGGTCGAGGCTGGCGAAGGGGACGTGGCGGATGTCGTCATCGAGCACCAGGTCGCACCAGATTTCGTCACTGATGACGGTCAGCTCGTGCCGCTGGGCCACATCGGCCAGCTGCAGCAGCTCGTCACGGGAGAAGACCGTACCGGTCGGATTGTGGGGCTGGCAGAGCCAGAAGAGTTTGGTGGCTGGCTTGGCGACCAGCGTGGCCTCGAGGGCCTCCCAATCGATGCTCCAGCGACCGGCTGTCGGGTCTGCCTTCAACGGCAGCTGTACCGTCTGCCGGCCGGCCAGTCGGGGCAGAAACAGAAAGGGTGGATAGACCGGCGTGAAGCTGGCAATGCCGTCGCCGGGTTCGGTCAGCAGCCGGGCCGTGACGGCCAGACCGCTGACGATGCCGGGTACACCGATCACCCAGGCCGGATCGATTGCCCATTCATGCTGCCGCTGGAGGTGAGCAGCGAGCGTCGGAGCGAAGCCGGGGGTGTCGTGGGTGTAGCCGAAGACGGCGTGATCGGTCCGCCGCCGGATCGCCTCCAGGACACATTCCGGCGAGCGGAAGTCCATGTCGGCCACCCAAAAGGGAATGATCTCGCCGCCGTCGGCCGTCCGCCGGTCGGCGTAGCGGTCCCACTTCTCAGCCCCGGTTCCGTGACGATCGGGACAGTCGTCGAAGGATTGATCAGCTGCAGTTTGGGCGTGGTCGGAGGGAGCGGATTTCATGCCGCTATCCTGCCGAACATCACTTCTTGAGACCACCCCCGTCACGGCACCACCGTGGCGTTTCGCGAGATTCAATAGCGGTAAATTGCCGCCAGGCCGCTGTCGGTCGGCATCCGGCTGGGTTCCAGGGAGAGAATCTCGCCGCCGTGCAGCAGAACCGTCTCGGCGACTGCGCCGAGAATGTCCTCGGTACGGATGGCCGGTGCGTCGCCGGTGCGGGACAGGTCGGCTCGGACTTCACCGTCACCCTGGATTGCCCCAGTGGTCCGATCGAGCCAGCCCGGCTCGAAGCGGTTTTCCTCCACCATGAGCGTGGCCACCCGGCCGGCCACCGCCGCCCGGGCGATGCCGGGCAGGTCGTCGGCCGCCAGGCCCCGGTCGCGGGCGAGCGTGTACAGCCGCAACTCGCGGTCGATCCGCCGGCTGCGGTCGGCAGCGAAGATCGGCAGCACCAGCTTGGCAATCTCGGGTGGCGGCAGCAGGTGGACATCCTTGGGAACGTAGGCCTCCAGGAGCAGCCTGTTCTGGGACAGGCCCCGGAAGACGGCCGCCAGTTCGGGCAGCGCGACCAGCACCAGTGGGAGCCCGCCCGGCAGCGAGACCCGCTCGCGAATCACCTCATCGACATGCCGGAAGAAGATTTCGGTGTCGGTGTCGATATCGTCCTGCTTTGAGCGGAACCCGCCGTGGACTACCCCGGCGGCATTCATCAGCCGCCGCATCCGGTGGGGCTGCAGCAGTTCGTCATCGATCACGCTGGAGCGGTTGAGTGGCTGCGCGGCCGGCTCGGCCACACCCCGCAGGGGCACTGGCTCGAGTTCGAGGGGCTCGAGCGGATCGACCGCTCCGGCGATGAATCGCCCCTCGTAGATGTGCGCCTCGCGGCTCGTCAGGGTCAGCACGTTGAAGCGGTCGATCGCCGCGGCCTGCCGCAGCAGCGGCAGCGTGTGAAAATGGGTGCTCACCAGCGCCAGCGGCTTGACCGGCTTGGGTAGCAGGAAGGCCCGGGCCCAGCCTTCAGCTCCAAAGACCACCAGCCCCGCGCGGGTGTGTTCCCAGAATCGCCGGTCGGAGGCGAGCTGGTGGAAGGGCCGTAGCAGCCGCTCGATCTCGTCGCGGCCCCTGGAGAGCGAGATCGCCATGTCAAGCGACTCCACCAGATGCCGGTATGAAGGCAGGTCGACCCGGTTCTCGGGGACGTTGCGGTGGGTCGGCAGCGAGAGCGTCAGGCAGGGGCCTGGTGGTGCCGCAAGCAGGTCGCGAACCGCCGCCAGCGACAGGCTGGTGATTGCCAGGCCGTTGGTCCTCCGGCCGGCGTTGGCGAGTGTTCCCGGTTCGGCCATGGCAGCCTCCACAAAAGGGAAAGGCGGCCATGCCGAGAAAATCGGGGAACCTTCCCCGCTGGCTTTCGCCAGTCACGTGTCGTCGCAAGGGGGGTCCGGGGGGCCACCGCGGAGCATCGTTCAGCTGGCAGCCGGTGCCGGTCAATCTCAGTTGACAACGCTCGGTTTTTCCTGACCTGCCACCATGGACAGACCTGCATACAGGTTCGATTTCAAACCGCCCACGGCGGGAATCGATGAACGCGGCTGCCGGTGGAGGCCGGTTGCTAAATCCTTCTTCGCGGGGATATGCTCCCAGGAGTGGGGTAATCGGTTCGGCCCGCCCGCGAATTGGCTCGCGGGGCTGAATTTGGCACGAGACGACGAGGGACAACCATGAACGCTCAGTTGATAGTGCAACTCGCCATCGGCCTTTCTCGGGTCTGGTTCCCGGATACTGTCCAGCCACCGCAGCCCCGGGTGGTCGAACAGGCTCTCCCCGTGGCCAAACCGCCGGCCTTTCGCGAAACCCGGATGGTCACGGTTGCCGCCGAGCATGGCAGCATTCTTGGGTTCGTCCCCGATGGTGCCGGGGGGCTGGTTATCGTGAGCGGCCAAAACCTCCGCTATGGCGGCGGCCGGGGACCGCAGGCTGACGGCCCTCCACCCGATCGTTTGGTCTGGATGGATGCCGAGGGCACTGAGTTGCGGGCGGTCGAACTGTCGGAGAATCCCCGCGGCCTGAATCGTGCTGAGGACGGTACGGTCTATGTGGTGGGGAATACGACGGTGGCCTGGTACGACGCGGCAGGAAAGCTGCTTGGACAGCGGGAGGCTCCCCACTTCAGCTTGCCGGAGGATGAGCATGAGGCATTCACGGAGGAAGCAGTGGAACGCCGCGATCTCAGCTTGACCCGTCAAGAAAACAGCCTGAAATCACTTGAAGAAACGCTTGAGGCAATCGAGGCGAAGGCAGCAGAAGAGCGAACACCGGGTGAAAAGGCTCGGCTCAATGGTCTGAAGTATCAGGTCAAAAGTCAGCGCGAGGCCATTGAGCGGCGGCGGGCGATGACGCCGGATCAGCTTTTCGATGAGGCGGTTAACAATGCAAAACAGCTCTACCGAGTGGCCGCCTCCAGAGAGCATGTTTTTCTGGTTGGCCGCGAAACATTTGGATACGGCTACGCGGTCTGGCGTTGCGACCGGGAGTGCCGACAGCCGGAGAAGATCATCTCGGGTCTGAGCGGCTGCTGTGGGCAGATGGACATCCAGGTGATCGGAGACCGGTTGGCGGTTGCCGAAAACTCACGGCACCGCGTCATCCTGGCGGACTTTGCGGGGGAGACCGTCGCCAGTTTCGGAAAGCGGGACCGATCCGGCACCGCCGCTGGTTTTAGCGGTTGTTGCAATCCAATGAATACCTGCCGGGCCCCAGACGGCAGCCTCCTGACGTCTGAGTCGAATGGCTGCGTCAAACGGTTTGCCAGCGACGGCAGCTTCCAGGAGGTGGTCGGAAATGCGTCGGTCCGGGCGGGTTGCAAGAACTCGACGGTTGGGATGGCGGCTGATGGCAGTCGGATTTACTACCTTGATATTTCGAAAGGGCAGATCATCGTGCTGGAAAAGCCACCGGCTGTGCTCGCCCAGAAGGATTAGCCATGCGTCGTATCTCGGCAACGGTTGCGGGCTGTTCGGTGCCGGCGGTCGTGGCGACCGCCACCATGCTTCTGCTCACAACTGCGGCGGTAGCAGCCGAACCGCCGCTGACGATGGTCGTGATGGATCCTTTGGCCGCCCCCCTGTCCTGTCCCTGCGTGGCAGGTTATGCCCAGCGTGACTACGCGCAACTGGCCGACTTTCTGAAAGGCCGACTCGGGCGTGAAGTGGCGGTCAGCTTTTGTGAGTCGCTGTCCGCAGATGGCGAACAGGGAGGACAAGCCGACATCGTGATCGGCAAGCGGTCGGTCGTCGAGGCAGACAGTCGAAGGCTCGCAGCAACGGCAGAAGTACCCTATCTCCCGGTTGCCAGCCTGACCGATCAGAAGGGTTCACCCTGGCAGCAGGGGCTTCTGGTGGTGCATCGGGATGACCCGGCCCGTTCAATCGAGGACCTGCGGCGACATACGATTCACCTCGGGCCCGCTGACTGTGCTGAAAAACATGCCGCGGCCCGGCTGCTGCTGCAGCAGCATGGTCTGAAAATTGCGGCTGATGCACCAATCTCCGCCGCCTGCAGTGACGGTGCGGCGGCCGTGATTGCGGCTGCCCAGGCAGCGGGCCCTCCGGCTGCAACGGTGATCTCGAGTTACGCCCAGCCCCTGCTGGAGGGATGCGGCACCATCAGACGAGGTGATCTGCGGGTCATCGGCCGGACAGCAGACGTGCCCTTCGTCACCGCCTTCCTTTCAGCCCGATTGGCGGCTGAGCTGCAGACGGCCCTGACCCAGGCCTTGCTGGAAGTTGGCAATCAACCGCTGCTACGGTTGGCGTTGGAGACGAAGCGGGGTTTCATCCCGCTGGTCCCACTGGGGGCGGCCGCGCCGGCTGGTGCTGATCAGTCGCGGGCTGAGCCGAAGCGGATCAACGGCGATTGGCCCGGCTGGCGGGGGCTGTGGCGTGACGGTCGGGTTGCCTGGTTGCCGGGGGTCCTGCCAGCCCGCCAGGCGCGGCGGTGGCAGGGCACGCTGTTTGGTGACGGGGTGGGGGGCGTGGCGGTAGCCGAAGGCGTCGTGGTCGTGGGTGATCGTGATCTTGCTGATGAGCGAGATGTCTTTCATGCCTTCGACGCTGCCACTGGTGAGCGGCTCTGGATGTTCGACTATCCTGCTGCCGGGCACCTCGACTACGGCAATTCGCCCCGGGCCACACCCTTGCTTGCTGCCGGCAAGGCCTATCTGCTGGGGGCGTTTGGCCAGCTTCACTGCTGCCACCTGCGCACCGGAAAATTGGTCTGGAAGCGACATATCCGCAAGGATTTCAACGCGACCGATGAACTGATCTGGGGTGTTGCCTCTTCACCGCTGATTGTCGATGACCAGCTGATCGTCAATCCTGGCGGTCCGGAGGCGGCGGTCGTTGCGTTGGATCCAGGTACCGGGAAGACGCTTTGGCAGACCGCTGGTCAGCCTGCTGCATTTGCCTCGCTGGTCCTCGGAGAACTAGCGGGAAAACGGCAGCTCATCGGGTTTGACAAGGTCTCCTGCGGTGGTTGGGATCCCGGAACGGGTGCCCGGCTCTGGACGTACACTCCCAAGGTGCCGGGAGACTTCAATGTTCCCACACCGCTGGTAGTGGCCGACGGGGTGCTCCTTGCCAGTGAGAACAATGGGCTGAGGCGTCTCGGGTTTGCTACGCAGGCACCGGCCGTTGTGGCCCGCTTTGCTCGACTGAAGCCCGATATGCACACCCCTGTGGTCACAGCCGGCCGCATCATTGCCGTACACGACGGCCGGGTTTTCTGCCTTGATGCGACCACACTGCAGCTGCTCTGGTCGGCATTCGACCGTTCCCTGAAGGGGCATGTCTCGCTGATCGCGGCTGACGACCGAGTGCTGTTGCAGACGCAGGGGGGCGAACTCCTCATCATCGCTGCAGCGGCCGATCGGCTCAGGATCGTCAGCCGGAGTCTGCCTTTCCGGCGTGAGGTGTCGACCTATGCCCATCCTGCTGTCGCCGGCGACGCCATCTATGTGCGGGGTCCAGGAAAATTGATCTGCCTGCCGCTGGTGCCCGCCGGCGGAGCGACCGCGAGTGACTCGTGATGGTGGGGCAGTGCCGGCTTGGGCCAGTGCATCTGCCGGTCATGCCGATGACCCTGGGGCGGGAAGACTCATGAAAAGATCACCCCAACCGGTTTGCCGTGGCCGTCTTCAGTGGCGTAGAAGGGGCGGCCCTCGATCTCATAGACAGTTTTGGGGCTGACACCCAAGGCGGAGAAGAGCGTGGCGTGCAGGTCGGTGACAGTGACCGGATTTTCAACTGCGATACAAGGCCGCTCGGCGGCTGTTTTGCCGTAGACGAAGCCCTGTTTCATGCCACCGCCAAAGAGCACCACGGTCGAGCCGCCGGTGAAGTGTCGGTGCTGCCCGTAATGTTCTGGCTTTTGAAGAAAGTCCTTGGGAGACCTCGCCTGATCGCTTGCATTCGAACCGGGCTGGCCCTCGGTGATCATGTCGCGGCTGAACTCGCTGGCAATCACCACCAGCGTCCGGTCGAGCAGGCCGCGGGCTTCAAGGTCGCGGATCAGCGTGGCGATCGGCCGGTCGATTTCCCGGTGCATCCGCACGAGGGTCTCATGGCCCCGTTCATGGGTGTCCCAGTGCTTGAAGGGAATGTATTCGGTGGTCACTTCCACATAGCGGGCCCCACCCTCGACCAGCCGGCGGGCCAGCAGGCAGCCGCGGCCGAAGCGGCCGGTGTCGTAAGCTTCCTGAACCTCCTTGGGCTCCCGCGAAAGATCAAAGGCCTGCCGATCCTCTGAACCGAGCAGCCGGTGGGCCTTGTCGAAGCTGCGGAGCAGTGATTCGTGGTGGTAATCACTGGCCAGCTCCCGCTGGGGCGAGGCGGCCACCAGGCTCTTGAAGTGCTTGTAGCGGCTGGCGAACCGGCCCGGTGCCATCCCCTTCGGTGGCCGCACCGCCAAGGCTGCCTGTTCAGGGTAGGGCAGGTTCAGCGGCCCAAATTCACTGCCGAAGAAGCCACCTGTCGTGAAGGCTTTGATCTCTTCGTTTTCGCCGATGCCCTCCAGCCGCTGGCCGATGTTGATGAAGGCCGGCATCACGGGGTTGCGGGGACCGAGTACCCGGGCCATCCAGGCCCCGATGTGCGGGGCGGCCACGGTCTGTGGGGGAACGTAGCCGGTATGCCAGTGATACTGGTGCCGTGAGTGCAGGATGCTGCCGAGATCGGGCTGGACATGCGACCGGATCAGCGTGGCCCGATCAAGCACACTGGCGATCTCGGGCAGGCCGGCACAGATTTCCATGCCGTCGGCTGCGGTCGGAATGGCAGGAAAAGTGCTGATGCAGTCTGAAACAGCAAGGCCCGGCTCGAAGGGCTTGTAGACCTTGGGGTCGAAGGTATCGGGCGCAGCCATACCACCGGCCATCCAGAGCACGATGATGGCGTCGGCCGTTGGCTCAGGATGGATGATGGCACTGCCGTCAGCCGTGCTGGCCCGGGCTCGCGGTTCGGGCAGGGCGAGGGTGGTGGTCGCGGCGGCGGCGAGGCTCTTGAGCAGTTCACGTCGGGTGTTCATGGTAAGGCTCCGGGAATGGATGGTGGCTGTGCCTCAGCTTTTGTGAAGAAAGAAGTCGAATTCGCCCTGTGGGTGCCAATGACCCTGTGCCGTCGAGCCGGTGTTGCCCACGCCCCGTCGCCGGACGTTCGTTGCGGCCATCCTGGCCTCCACTCTCTCGACGCTGCCTGCGCTCGGGGCATGGGAAACCCCTCGTCCGTCTCCCAATTCTTGTGCAGCAGATATGATCGGCCAGTGAACGGTTCACGGGATGGTTCGGTCAGCGGGAAAATTGAAACTCTGGCAGCATGACGACGGCCCAGAGGCAGTCGGCAACGGTCTGGGCTGTCGGGGTGTCGGTCAGAATCTCCCGGGCGGCAGCCTGCTCATCCAATGACGGTGGCCGGGACAGGGCGGCACGGAAGAGCCAGCTGCTGATCGTGTCGGCCTCTGGGCCATGGTCGGCGAGCATGCGGCCGCCACCCGCGGTCAACAGGTCGAACAGCCCCTGTTCGTTGGCCAACTGAATGGCTTCCAGTGTGGTCAGATCAGTCGGCCGGCTGGTGACGACCTGGTCGCGGTTGGGCCGGCCGAGGGCAGCCATCAATGCCGTCGCCTTCACCAGCGCGGCCCGCACCATCGGCAACGGGCCGCTGATGGTGGCAGTGAGCACCTGCCGGGTAAAGTCGGCTGCGGCCCGGGCCCAGATCTGCTGCGAGCGGGCGACAACTGCCGGAGCCCAGTCAGTTGGCTGCTTGTTGCCGGGAAAGAGGGGGCGGCCGTCGTTGACAACCCTGAGCGTCGTTGCCGTCCATTCCCAGCCGTCGTCTGTTGCCACGACCGCTTTCGAGCCATCAGCGAGCGTTGCCCTGATTTCCAGCTTCAGGGCCGCCGGCCCACCGGCAGGGGCATTGGCGGCAGAGACAAGAATGCTGTTGCCTCCTGGTTTCAGTTGTGAGGCAACTGCCTGGCTCACCGGCTGCATCCAATCATTGCAGGTGGTGACCTCTTTGCCGTTGAGAAAGACCTGTGCCTCATTGTCAGCTGCCACCACGAGCTGGGCATGGACAGCCGGGCTGGCAAGTGTGAATGATGTGCGGAAGGTCAGTCTTTCGCCAGGGGGAGACTGTGCCAGATCGTTCGACCAGATCCAAACGGCCTGCGGCGGTGTTGCGTCAGTTGGGATAGCAACCTCTGAGTTGACCCGCATCACGTCACCATCAGGCTTGACCGGGGCAGCATCAGTCAGCTGCCAGAGGCAGTCCATGAACTGCTCAGCCGTCAGCCGCCGCGGCAGCGGGCCCGTGAAGACATAGCTGCCCGCGGTCGGGTCGGCCGCTGCCGGTGTCACCGCCCCGTAGGCCTCGGAGGTGCAGATGATTGCGAGTACGTGCTTGACGTTCCAGCCCTGATCGACCAGTTCGCCTGCGAGCAGGTCGAGCAGATCGTCGTTCCAGGGACGGGTCCGCAGGGCCGCGACTGGATGGACAATGCCCCGGCCGAGCAGCCGGGCCCAGAGCCGGTTGACCAGGTTGCGGGACAGCCAGCCGTTTTCGGGCTGGGTAATCAGCGTCGCCAGCTGCTCCAGTCGCTGCTGCCGCGGAGCGGCCGGGTCGATCTGGCCAAGGTCGGCAAACAGCCAGCCGGGTGTCGCCATCCGCCCTGTTGCCTTCTCGCAGCGGTGCAGTTCCAGCGGGTTCTCGGCGGCGATTGCTGCCAGGTCATAAGTCTCTTGTAACGTCCAACGGTCAACAAAGGAGTCGTGACAGCTGGCACACTTGAGGTTGATGCCCAGAAAGGTCTGGCCGATGTTCTGGGCAAACTGGATCGGGACGGTCTGACTAGCGTTCACCGTCCCCCGCCAGACGATCCCGTCGATGAAGCCGCGGGACTCAGCGGTCGGGGCGATCAACTCACGGACAAACTGGTCGAACGGCTTGTTCTCGACCAGCGACTGGTGTAGCCAGCTGGTGATCTGCCGACGGCCACCGGTGATGAACCCGGTGCCGCTGTAGTCGTTGCGGAGCAGATCGTTCCAGAACGACAGCCAGTGTTCGGCATACCGCAGGCGGTGGTCGAAATCAGCTCCCAAGAGCTGTCCGACCAGCCGCTGCCGCTTGGCCGGATCGCGGTCGGCCACGAAGGCCTCGACCTGCGCCGGCTCGGGCAGCAGGCCGACCAGATCGAGATGAAGCCGACGGATAAAGCTGTGGTCATCACACCGCACCGGCTGGGCGAGGCCCTGCTCGCGATGATAGGCGTCGATGATGCGGTCCACCGGGTTGGTGCGGCCCGCTATCGCCGGCGGCAATTCGATCTGCCGCAGGGCCAGCGGAGGCTCCCAGCTGGTGCTCTCAAAGGCGAAACCTTCATCCCAGGGGGCTCCGGCATCGATCCAGCGGGTGAGGACTGCGATCGCCTCGGCCGGCAGCGGCTCGCCGTCAGCGGGCATCCGCTCGTCGGGGTCGGTGGTGGTGATCCGGCGAATCAATTCACTGGCGGCCGCCTTGCCCGGCACGAATCCGGCAATTTCTGAGTCGCCCCCGGCCAGCGTCAGCTCGCGGGTGTTCATCGAGTAGCCGCCCTGCCGGGCATCAGCCGTGTGGCACTCGCCGCAGTGCTGTTTCAGCAGCGGTACCACCTCGTGGGCGAAGTCGATGGCCTGCGTCGGTGTCGCGGCCGCCACGAAAACCAGGAAGACAACCAGCTTGATCTTGCTACCGCTTAAAGCGACCATCGCGGCGGTTCCCTCGAGAGAGCGTGTAGGCCACCAGATCGAGCACCTCCGCTTCATTGAGTTGGTCGAGCAATCCCGCTGGCATCAGCGACTGGTTGGCGGCGAACATCTCTTCGATCTCAGCCCGCTTGAGCACCACAAACTTGGTGGCATCTTCGGGATCGGTGACAACCGTGATCTCCTTTTCGGTTTCGCTGATGATGCGGCCGGTGTAGACCTTGCCGCGGGCGGTCTGGATCACATGGGCCTGGTACTGGTCGCTGACCGCCTTGCTCGGCTCGACGATCGCCTCCACCAGATCCTTCAGCTTGAAGCGGCCAGCTGCCTGGGTGAGATCGGGGCCGGTCGCCCCACCGTCGCCGTCAAACCGGTGACAGATCACGCAGCGGGCGGCAGCGAAGGTCCGCTTGCCATGCTCAAAGTTGCGACTGCCCTTGCCCATGCCTTTTTCAGCGGCGGCCAGCACTGATTCGACCGTCCATTTGCGGCCGGGGCCTTCCGGCTGCGGCAGCGGCGGAGGGCTGTAGGGCTTGCGGGCGCCCAGCGTTTCGAGGGCCAGCTTTTCGTTGTCGTTCAAGCCAGCGAGGCTCTCGTTCTCGATGTTCAGCAGGAACTTCCGGTAGCTGTTGCCGCCGGTCCAGGTCCGGGCCCGGTCGAGCCAGGCGAAATAGCCCTTGCGATCGGCAAGCGACCAGAGGTCTTTCTCGTTGACCGTTCGCAGCACGTAGGCGTAGTGGATCTGCAGCAGGTCGGTGCGGTTTTCGAGCGCGCCTTTCACATCGCGGCCATAGCGAGTGTTCCGTTTGGCCAGCCGCTCAAGCTCAGCCTCATTGGGGGCGAGGTTGGTTTCACCCGACGCCTCGTTGGTGGTGGCGAGCAGGCCGACCAGTTCTGAAACAATGCCCGGGGCCCGCACCGCCACGAGCAGGCTGGAGAGGGCCCGGTCGAGTTCCAGGTCGCCCGCCGGAAACAGCGGGGCGAATTTTTTCGCCAGCGTGGCCTTCACCTCGGCTGTCGGCTCACCCAGCCGGATCAGGGTGAGTTCGTAGGCCCGCACCAGATCGAGCCGCCCGGCAGCATCGAGGCTGGTTGGGTCGATCTGGTTGAGGGCGGCAAGAATCTCAGCCTGGGCGGCCGGCTCGGCCTGCCGGGCGAGGCCAATCGCGCCGGTGATGATGGCTGCCGGTTCGCTCTGGCTGAGTACCTGCTGCTGCCACTGGGCGACCGGCTGATGCTCCAGCACGATCCGGGCCGCGTAGCGGATGAAGCGATCGGGGCTGCCAAGATGCTCCAGTGCCAGGGCAATGGCGGCAGTGGGGTCGGCCTGCGGAGCATGAAAAGCCTCCAGTTTTTGCCGCAGGGCCCGGTCGGCGGCACCAGCGGTGTTCCGGGCGTCAACCGGGTCGGTCGGTTCGGCGCCCGTGTAGGTCACTCGGTAGAGTTCGCTCTGGCCGCCGCGGCCACCGACTGCAAAGTAGATTGCGCCGTCCCTACCAATGGTCATGTCGGTCAGCGGCAATGCGTTCCGCGACAGGAACTCTTCCTTTTTAGCGGTGTAGGTCGAGCCCGCCGGCGTCAGGTGAATGGCATAGATGGTGCCGAAGGTCCAGTCGCAGATATAGAAGGCCTGCTGGTACTTGGCGGGGATCTTGGCGCCGTAGCCAAAGGTCGCCCCGACCGGTGAGCCGGGCCCAATGTCGACGGCCGCCGGCAGGCTGTCAGGAAAGGCCGCCGGCCACTTGGCCGTGCCGCTCCGCCAGCCCAGCTCACTGCCGCTGGTGGCATGGTTGACCCGGGTCGGCCGGTACCAGGGCATGCCGAAGTCCCACTCCATGTCGGCGTCGTAGGCAAACAGTTCGCCGTCGGCGTTGAAACCAAAGTCGTAGGGGTTGCGATAACCAGTACTCCAGAGTTCCCACTGCTTGCCGTCGGGATCAGTGCTGACGATGAAGCCACCGGGGGCGAGCTTGCCGGTAGCGTGGCCGTTGCCGTCCCACATCCGGCGGATGATCATGTCTTCGTCCCAGTTGGCCGGCAGGCGACTGGTGCCATCGGCGGCCAGTTCAACCCGCCGCTGGTTTGGCCGGATGCCTGCCATGGTCTGTGGCTCGGTCACGTTCTTCACACCGAAGGGAGGGTCGGTATGGTTGCCACAGATGATGAACAGCCGCGTGCCGTCGGGTGAAAGCAGAATGTTGTGGGGGCCGTGTTCGCCGCCGCCGGAGAAGGCCCGCAGTTTCTCGACCGCATCGAGCCGGTCATCGCCGTCGCTGTCGGTGACCTTGTAGAGCCCGCTGCCGGTGCCACCGTTGCAGACCACGTAGAGGCAGTCGAAGGCCCAGAGCATCCCCTGGGCTCCGGTGATGGCCGCCGGCACTTTCTCGACCGTTGTTTCAGTTGAACCGTCATGGGCTGCTGGCGTGATCCGGACCAGCCCCTCCCCCTGCTGGTCACTGGCGTAGAGCCGGCCCTGGGGGTCAGTGGTAATCGATACCCACGACCCGAGTTCATCGCGGGGAACGACGAAGAGTCGCTCGACCTGGTAGCCCGGCAGCATGTGGAACGCTTGGTCGTTTCCGTCGGCCTGATCACCTGGCGTGACCGCCGGCATCAGTTCCCGTGGCTGCTGCCACTGCTTGGGCTCGTCTGCTTGTGCGACAGGCAGCTGGGCAGCCACAAGCATCGCCAGCGGCAGAGCAAAACCAGCACGAACTAGAAGGCTTCGTGAGTCCATCGAGTTTCTCCGATAAAAGAACAGCGATCGTCGAAAGAGCCTGCCGCCGCGACAGAATTGTCTATTTTAAGGAGGCATTAGTCGCAGTGTTTCTCTGCAATCAATTGCTTTTTACTCGTTGTCTTACAAATCATCGTAGATCGCACGAACGACAACTCCAACCGAGATTGGCGAGAAGACTGGTTTCGGTCAGGCTGCTGACCGGAACCAAACGCCGTGGAAGAACTGCCGCCCTGGTCTCGACGGAGCAAATTTCATGGCTGGTAAAGAATGGCGGTGGGTGCGGACTTAAGGCCCACCGTGTTGACCGCAATGACGCCATAGCTGGCGCCAGCAGTTGGTGTTGGCAGGGAAAAAGCCATCTCGGCTAGCGGCTGGGTCGGCGTGTCGCTGTAGAGCAGATTCTGAAAGAGAGGTCGCCCGAAGCGGTTCTGAGGCTGCTCTGGGACCTGTGCGATGACCTCTCCGTTGAGTTCGATTTCGAAGCAGGCCAGCCCGCTTTCAAGATCTGCGTTGCATGACCAGCTCATTCGGTTCCCGTCGATCCGCACGTTGGTTGGGCTCGGTGGCGGCGTGGTGTCAGGGATAGCGGTGTCCTTCACGTAGTGCCGCCAGGCCTCTGCAATCTGCTCGTTTGGCAGCCAGGCCAGTGTCAGCGGGTCGGCCGTTGCCTCGGCAGCGGGCCAGATTGTGAAGCCGGCCACCTCGGCGAGCCAGGCATCGTTCGTCGGCATCGGCCGGAGAGGGTCGCCTGCCCGCTCAGGGAGTCGGGCGGTGAGGCAAGCATCGAGCCAGGGAATGGCGAGGTACCGCTGGTTGCCGCATTCGTGGCTGGTGAGTGGGTCAACCGCCACGCCGAGCAGGCCCCCCTGGCCACGCACTGCTCTGAAGAAATCCTGATTGGCTGGCCAGACGCTTGCGAACCGACCGTCCTTGACGGTGACACCCTCTTTGGTGCCGGGGTTGCACATCAGCGGGACGCCGAGGGCAGCATCGACCAGCGTGTGTGGCTTGATGTGCGGCCGCTTGGGATTGGCTGCAAACAGCGGCACGCCCGACCGCAGCCACGTAGCGACTGTCCGCTCGGGGAAGAGCAGGGTCATCCCGCCAGCCCAGTGGCCACCACCACTGTGGCCCCACAGGGCCCACGGAGCAGTCACTAATTCCGGATGCCCAGTCACCTGAGCGAACTCATCAAGCGCCCGCTGGAAGGTCTGGGCTGAGCCGTTTCGGGGATCACACCACAGCTGACAATCAGCCTGCTGCGGCTGCTCGTAGGCCGCCGCCATCAGGGCACAGTCATGCCGCCGAGCGAGTGCCTGCCAATGCAGGTCATACGCACCCGTCAGTCCGGAGGAGCAGGAGCCCTCACCGCAGCCGTGCTGATGCACCACCAGCCCGCGAATTTGCTTTACCCCGGGGGGAATCCAGATGGTGTAACTGACAGGAAAAATCAATTCGCCAGGCTGCGGGGCAGCCTCGTAGCGGACCCGGTGATAAGGCGGTTTTGCGTCTGGAAAAACGTCATAGGGGGGCTGCTGGGCCAGGAGTGGCGTGGCCAAAAGCAGTGCGAGTGCGACCATCCAACAGGCACGGGAACGGATCACCATTGTGATTGCCACAGCCTTGATGCTGCGTCTCTGGTGGAAAGAAGGCTTGTTGGCCGCTACTTGTTGTCCGCCGGTGTGATTGGAATCTGCACCTCGGAAAACTTCATGAAGCCCGGCACCATCGGGCTGTTGTAGCCGAGGGTTCGCGGGCTGCCGGCCGCCTGCCATTCAGGATGCGCAGCAAGCCAGGCGGTCAGTTTTTCATAGCCGCGCAGGAAGGTCTGCTTGCCGTAGCTGCCCCGCAGGCCAATCGAGACAACTTTGACGGCGGGAATGTCTTCAACCACCACGCTGGCATCCTCGGGATCGGCGCCAGCGGCACCGAGGGTCGGCTCACGGTAGAGGAAGGCCATTGCGTTTGGCTCACCGGCCGGCTTGCCGCCTGCCTCGGCAACCGTCTTCTCGCCCCCCCACGACATCTCAACCGGCGCGGTCATGGCGATGTCGTTGCGTTTGATGTGATTGAACAGCTTCCAGAACATGCCATCGGTGCCACCATCAGACCGCACCCGGGCCAGCCGATGGGCCGGATAGGTCTTGATCACCACCTCATCGACCGGCCCGGCGGCCGGGTAGCCCTGCGGCAGATTGGCTTCAGAGACCAACCACGGCTTGTCGTTGGCGGTTGCTGCAGGTTCGGCGGCACCGGCCTCTGCGGCAGTGAGACCAAGCAAGGCCAAGAATGAGCAGCATCGTGTTGACCAGCGGTTCATGGGGCTTCCTTTCAGCGAGTGTGCGGCGGACTCTCCAGCGGCACGGTTACCGGCCAGCCCGGAAATTGTAGGGGCTTGCCGTCAGGGCCGAGGCTGGCAAATCGGGGAAAGCATTCGAAGGTGACAGTCTGGGCAGACAAGTTAAAGCGGGCCATGCCATAGCCGTCGGCCCGCTGCCGCTCATCGCGGGTGTCAGCCGGATTGGCATAGGCCACCATCGTGATCTTGTTTCCAAGGCCATCTTCAAAGTCACCGGTCCAGGGCAGTGGACTGCCGGGCACCGGGTTGGGGCCGGGCTGCTCGTCCTCCGGATGCCACCAGCGGCCGTAGATGGTGTTGACCAGCGCCGGTGAGGTGAACGACCAGGGCCCATCGCGGTACTCATCAATGCCATGCTGGACCACCACTGCCAGATGCTGATCGCCGCAAAGGTGGACCGCCCCGGCCCGCTTCAGAATCCGGAGCGCCGCGTTGCGGCCCGACTGCGGCCAGCCGTTGCAGTCGAGGTCGGCCAGCAGCCGGTTCTCCGGTTTCCCATGCAAATGGACTGCCCCGCAGAGGGCCGTCTGCGAGAGGGCACACTTGGCCCGCACGCCCTGCCAATCATCAGCCCAGGTATTCAGCCAGGCCAGCTGCCGCTTGCCGAGCAGTTCGAGCCCCGGCAGGTCGATGGCTGCCCGGTCATAACTCGGATCGACGATGTGATCGGGCCGGGGGCCCAGCTTGGGAATCGTGCCGTCCGGGCCCGTCTTGAACTTGCGGTCCTCAAGAATGGCGAAGTCGATGCCGCCCACGATGAGCCGCGTGAAATAGACCCCGATGCCCCCCTTGATCGGTGCCGGGTCGACCGGGTCGGGTAGCTGGGCCGTCTGCTGCCGCTGCACCATGTTGACGTAGCTGGCTGGATAAAAATAGCCGCCGCTGGCCCCGGCCGGGTTGGTGGCCCGGCCGCCGCCGTTGCCCCAGAGGTTGGCCTGGCCAACGTCGTGGTCGTCGGGAATGGTGACCGTCGGCCGGTCGCGGATGACGTCGCGGAACTGGAGGCCGAACTCGATCCAGCCGACTGTGTGCTCGGTGTGACGGTAGGTCTGGTCACCGGCGAAGAAGAGCAGATCGGGGTCGGCTGCCCGCAGGCCATCGATCAGTTCCTGCCGTTGGCCGGGTGTTCGTGACGAGTTGCAGGACAAGACCGCGACCGCGATCTCAGGCTTCTCTGCCGGATCGGAACGGATGGTGCCAGTGAACACTGCCTGCCTGCCATGCCGCACCCGGTAGGGCACGGTCCGGGTCGCATCCCAGTTGTCGATGCGGAAGCTGGCGTCCCAGCCGGGGTACTGAATGGCAGCCCGGGCAAGCTCTTGCCAGCCATCGCCCCGATCGACCTCCAGCCGCACGTCAGCTGCCTCGCCCGGCTTGAGTGGAAAGAGCTGGGCAGACAGTTTGAGGGTTGCCTGCTCGGGATCACCCGGCGGCACAGTGAGCGTGTAGAGAGCAAAGGCGATGACGTCGTCACGGGGGACGTCAAGCAAGAAGGGCACGGCCGGTCCGCGGCGTACCTTCTGCTGCTGAGGATTCGCCTGCTGGGCCGCCCTGGCCGCTGCGGGTGAGGCTGATCGCTTGGTCCACCACTGGCCCGTGGCCCACCCATCGAGATTGGGGAAGTCGGCACCGAAGGGCTGAGGGTCAAGTGCCTTTGGCACGACAGCTTCGCCAGCCCGGCTGGCTGAACTGCTGGAAAACACCAGTACCAGTAACACGAAACCAAGCAAACGGCTGCAGGACATCGATCAATGCTCCTTTGGATGAACTCGATATAAGAGCCGACAGGTCACGGACATTTCGAATCGCTCAGGGTCGTGACTCTGCGGTGCCGTGCATACCGACCTGATTGCGTTATAAAGGTTTCTCGCCACCGCTGCTTATTCAGCAGCCTGGTCCACTCACCATTCGCTCAGGGGTCTTCGTTGCCATGACGTGCCGTGTTGGGTTTCGCTTGATGCGCCTTGGGGCTGGCCGGCTCGCTGCTTGTTTCCTGCTCGTTGCTCTGGTGCTGCCCGCGCGGGCAGCTGTCGCCGCGAAGCCAGCCCGGCCCAACGTCGTGCTGATTCTCTCCGATGACCAGCACTGGCGGGACTATGCGTTTCTGGGCCATGAGCACTTGCGAACGCCAGCCCTTGACCGGCTCGCAGCTGAAAGCCTGGTCTTCACCCGCGGCTATGTGCCCAGCAGCCTCTGCTGCCCCAGCCTCGCCTCCCTGATCACCGGCCACTATCCGCATGAGCACCTGATCACCGGCAACGACCCGCCCGAGCAGCCGGGGGTGCCGCGGCGATCACCGGCTGGCAAGAAACTCTTCGAGCTGGGTCGGGAGGAGATGAACCGACGGCTGGAGCGCTGGCCGACGTTGCCCAAGCTGCTCGGTGCCCACGGCTACAAGAGCCTGCAGACCGGCAAGTGGTGGCAGGGGCACTTCTCGCGGGGCGGGTTTGATGAGGGGATGACCAAGGGCTCACGGCATGGTGATGAAGGCCTCGACATCGGCCGCAAGACGATGCAGCCGGTCTACGACTTCATTGATCGCCAGCGTCAGGCCGACCAGCCCTTCTTTGTCTGGTATGCCCCGATGCTGCCGCACGATCCCCACGACCCCGGCAGGGAACTGACCGAGCACTACCGTTCGAAGACCGACAGCGTGCATGTGGCTCGCTACTGGGGCAATGTCGAGCGCTTCGACCAGACGGTCGGCGATCTGGTTGGCTATCTCGATGCCAACGGCCTGTCGGAGAACACGCTCGTCGTCTACGTCTGCGACAATGGCTGGATTACTGATCCCAAGCGGGGCAGCTTTGCCGGCAAGTCGAAGCTCTCGCCCTACGACGGCGGCCTGCGGACGCCAATCATGTTGCGGCAGCCCGGGCGGATTGAGCCGGGCCGCAACGAGGCGCTGGCCAGTTCCCTCGACCTGCTCCCGACAATCCTCGGCAGCTGTCGCGTGCCGGCCCCTGCCGGGCTGCCCGGTGTGGACCTCCTCGATGCCAAAGCGGTTGCTGCCCGCAAGCAGCTCTTCGGAGCCTGCTATCAGCACACGCTTGCTGATCTCGACAAACCGGGCCGCAGCCTGCTGTGGCGGTGGACCGTCAAGGACATGCCCGGCGGCGAGACCTGGAAACTGATCGAGCCGGTCACCTACGGCGTGCCGGGGCCCCACCGGGTGCCGCCGTATGAGGCCAAGCGGGTCGATCCGGTCTCGCAGGCCCGATTTGAGGCTGGCGAGATCGAACTGTTCAACGTCGCCGTTGACCCCGATGAGACTGAGAATCTGGCGGCGGCGCACCCCGACGTCGTCAAGGCCCTGCGAGCCGACCTCGATCGCTGGTGGACGCCAGCGGCTCCGGCAGCGGCGGTCGAGCCGGCTGCGGCGGCGGCGGGGCGGGCCCATGCCATCTCGCCGGACGTTCGCTCCGGCCATCCTGGCCTTCACTCACTCGACGGAAACGTCGCTTCGCCATCCGGGCTGCGCTCAGTTTCCGACGCCGCTCGATTGGCATGGGCCCGCCCCTCACCCAGTCAATTCCCCCAAAAACCTCGGCGGCTCAAGGTCTTGCCGGTGGCGGCCCGCCGCGTCCCGGCGAAATCGTCCTCCTGGCCGAACTGGCGCGGCCCGCTGCTCGACGGCGTTGCCGGGGGCAGTGGGTATGCCACCTCGTGGAGCCCGACGGAAAATATCCGCTGGAAGGTAACCCTGCCGGGCCTGGGGGCGAGTACGCCGGCGGTCTGGGGTGACCGGCTGGTGCTCACCTGCGGTATTGATGGCCACGACGGTGTGTTCTGCCTTGATCGCGCGGGCAAGGAGGTCTGGCGGCAGCAGCTCGGAGACGTCCGGCCAGGAAAGCACAAGAAGGCAACTGGCTGTAACTCCTCGCCGATCACTGATGGCGAGCATGTCTGGGTCTATTTTAAGAGCGGCGAACTGGCCTGCCTGTCGCTGGCCGACGGCAGCGTTGTCTGGAAAACCAACCTGCAAGACCGCTTCGGTGAGGACACCCTCTGGTGGGACCTCGGCACCTCGCCGGTGCTGACCGCCAAGGCAGTGGTGGTGGCCGTGATGCAGACCGGGCCGAGCTATCTGGCCGCCTTTGACCGGCTGACGGGGGAGCTGCTCTGGAAGCACGACCGGATGCTCGATGCCCCGGAAGAGGCGGCCCAGAGCTACTCAACGCCAGTCGTGGTTGCAGGGAACCCCGCTTGGCAGGAACCGGCTGAACTGCTCGTTGTGCTCGGAGCTGATCATGTCACGGCTCACGACGCAGCTGACGGCCGTGAGCTCTGGCGGGTGGGTGGCCTCAACCCGACCGGGCACAAATATTTCCGGTCGATCGCCTCGCCGGTGGTGGCCGGTGAGTATGTGATCGCCCCCTACGCCCGCGGCAAGAGCGTGACAGCCATCCGGCGGGGCGGTAGCGGTGATGTGACCGCCACACACGTTGCCTGGACGCGGGAGCCACTTGGAGCCGATGTGCCGACGCCCGCGGTCAAGGATGACCGCTTGGTGATCTGCGGCGACAAGGGCGAGGTCTCCTGTCTTGATGTCGCAACGGGGAAGACCCTCTGGGAGGGTCAGCTGTCCAAGAACCGCAACGCCTACAGCGCGTCCCCGGTGATCGCCGATGGCCGGGTGATCCTGACCCGTGAGGACGGCCACTCCTGGCTGCTGGCCTGGCCGGCTGACGCGGCTGAGCCCGCTTTCACAGTCGTTGGTGAGGGCAGGGTCGACGAGATGACGGTGGCAACTCCCGTCTGCGTCGATGGGCAGATCTTCCTCCGGACGCATGATTCGCTCTGGTGTATTCACGATTCCAGCGGAGAACCTCAATGAAGATGTTTCGTTTGTTCAAGCTCGTCGCGCTGGCCGGCCTGCTGCTACCAGTCGCCGCCCGCGGTGGTGAATCACCGGCGCGGATTTTGGCAGTGACGGTGACGACCGGCTATCGCCATGGTTCGATCAACACCGCTGAGCCGGTGCTTGAGCAACTGGGCCGCGAGACTGGGCTGTTCCATGTCGATTTCCTGCGGATGCCGCCGAATCGTCCGGCCCAGCCGCGGCGGCCCCGCCGGGGGCGGGACACCAGCGATGAGCAGTGGGCGGCGATCGAGACCGAGTTCAAGCAGGCGCAGCAGGAGTTCCGTACGGCCGACCAGCCCTGGCAGGAGGAACTCAAGCGGCAGTTCGCCGTCGCCTTTGCGGCCGAGTCGCTCGCCCAGTTCGATGGCGTCATGTTTGTCAGCACCACGGGTGAGCTGCCGATTCCCGACCTGGGGGCGTTCCTCGAGTGGATTGAGGCGGGCCATGCCTTCATCGGCATGCATGCGGCCAGCGACACCCTGAAAAGCTCAGACGCCTATGTCGAGATGATCGGCGGGCATTTTGCCGGCCATCCCTGGAACGCCGGTGGTGAGCATGGCTTCGTCAACCATGAGCCGGACCACCGCGTGGCGGCGATGTTTCCCGAGCGGTTCCGCTGGAAGGACGAGATCTACCAGTACGATCCGCGGTACAAGCCGGAGAACGTCCGGGTGCTGCTCTCAATCGACATGGCGGCCAGCACCCCTAAGCTGCCTTGGCATGTACCGGTCGCCTGGGTGCGTGACTATGGCCGGGGCCGGGTCTTCTACACGAACCTCGGCCATAACGATGCCACCTGGAAGGATGCCACCTTCCAAAAGCATCTGGGTGAGGGCATTGCCTGGTCCCTCGGCCGGTTTGACGCGCCGGCCAAGGCCAACCCCGAGGTGCAGGCGGCCGAATATCTCCGCAGCGTGGTGGCCGCCGCCGCGGCCGCAACCGCAGCCGACCATGACACCCTGCGGGCCAAGGCCGATGCCAAGATAGCCGCCGATCCCGCCTGGGCGGTCGGCTTGCGGCCGCGGCTGCTGGCCCTGCGGACGATGAAGCCCGAGGAAGTCCAGGCGGCACTTGCCAAACTGATGGCTGAGATTGAGCAGTAATGTTTGGCCGCTCGCACTGAAGCTGGGTCGCGGTCGTGTGCGTTGATGGGGTACCACGAAGGCACGAAGTGCACGAAGGTTTGAAATCGGTTGCCGAACGGCGACAACCACGTTTCAAGGGGGCAAGAGAAGAAATATGTTTCGTTGGATGAGCCGAACCGCGGCCGTGGCTTTTTGCGCTGCTGGTCTCGTCTGGGCCTGGTCACACAACCCGGCAACTGCGGCCCCGCCCAATGTCGTGGTGATCCTGGCCGACGACATGGGCTTTTCTGATCTGGGCTGCTACGGCGGCGAGATCGAGACACCGAATTTCGATCGGCTGGCCCACGGCGGGCTGCGGTTCACGCAGGGCTACAACACCGCCCGCTGCTGGCCGACCCGCGGAGCCCTGCTGACCGGCTACTATGCCCAGGCGATTCGGCGTGACAGCATGCCGGGAGTGCGGGGGGGGAATCAGACCGGCCGGCCGGCCTGGGCCCGGCTGCTGCCTGAACTGCTCGCCCCGGCAGGCTACCGGTCGTACCACTCCGGCAAGTGGCATGTTGATGGTGAGCCGCTGAAACAGGGCTTTGTTCATTCCCTTCGGATCGAAGGTGGCCAGAACGACTACTTCGATCCTGTGGGGGTGACTGTCGATGGCGAGCAGATCGAAGGTGACGACGCCTTCTATGTCACCACCGCCGTCGGCGACCATGCCGCCGCCTGCCTCAGGGAGCATGCCCGGCAGCATGCCGGCACCCCGTTTTTCAGTTACGTCGCCTTCACCTCGCCACACTTTCCCCTCCAGGCGCCGCAAGAGCTGATTGAGAAATACCGAGCCCGCTACCAGACGGGCTGGGATGTGGTGCAACAGGCCCGCTACGAGCGGCTGGTGCAGCGGGGGATCGTTGCAGCTCCCCTTGCGCCGATGGAGCGTGACCTCGGGCCCCCTTATGCCTTTCCCGATGCGATCAAGCAGCTTGGCCCCGGCGAGGTCAATCGGCCGCTGCCCTGGGATGCGCTGTCCCCTGAGCAGCAGGCCTTTCAGGCGACCAAGATGGCGATCCACGCCGCCATGATCGATGCCATGGATCAGGCGGTGGGGGTGGTGATCACGCAACTTGAGGCGATGGATGCCCTCGACAACACACTGATCCTCTGCCTGAGTGACAACGGCGGTTCAGCCGAGATCATGGTCCGTGGCAAGGGGCATGACCGCTCGCTGCCGGCCGGCTCATCCGGCACCTATCTCTGCCTCGGCCCGGGCTGGTCGAGCTGTGCCAACACCCCTTTTCGCCGGCACAAGACCTGGGTCCATGAAGGGGGCATCGCCACCAGCTGGATTGCCCATTGGCCCAAAGGTATCCCCTCGCGGCGGGCCCTGCGAGAACAGCCGGTGCATGTGATCGACGTGGTGCCGACGGTGCTCGAGCTGGCGGGAATCCAGCCGGCCGCCGAGCACGCCGGGGAGCCGGTGCCGCCACTGCAGGGCCGCAGCTTTGCAGGCTGCCTGACCAACCCAGAAGCCCCGCCGCCTCACGAAACCCTCTGGTGGTGCCATGATGGGCACCGGGCAGTGCGGCAGGGTGACTGGAAGCTGGTGGCCGCCAAGAAAAAACCCTGGGAGCTTTACGACCTGTCGCAGGACCGCACCGAGCAGCAGGATTTGGCCGCCGCCCAGCCGGCACGGGTGAAGCAACTGGAACAGGCCTGGCAGGCAATCACGGCAGAAAACCTGCGGCTGGCCGGGCTGGATGGCAAGCTCAAGCAGCCGACCCCAAAGCCACCGGAGAAAGGGTCGAACAAGCCGAAGCCAGCAGCCAAACCTCAACCAGCAACTCAGCCGAAGCCGCCGGCCGCCAAACCAGCCGGGCAGGCGACCAGGCAGCCGCCCCCCAACGTTGTGATCGTCTTCACCGACGACATGGGCTATGCCGACCCCAGCTGCTACGGCGGCAGCGTTGCCCCGACGCCGCAGATCGACCGGCTCGCCCGCGAGGGCATTCGCTTCACCGATTTTCATGTTGCTCAGCCGGTCTGCTCGGCCTCGCGAGCGGCCCTCCTGACCGGCTGCTATCCCAACCGGATCGGGATCCACGGGGCCCTCGGCCCACGAAACACTCACGGCATCTCTGCTGACGAGACGACGCTGGCCGAACTGCTTGGCTCCCGTGGCTACCGCACCGGCATGGTCGGCAAGTGGCACCTGGGCCACCACCCAGAATTTCTGCCCACTCGGCATGGGTTCGATGAGTATTTCGGGCTGCCCTATTCCAACGACATGTGGCCCTTCCATCCGACGGCCAAACCGGGGGCCTATCCGCCGCTGCCGCTGTTTGAAAATGAAACGATCATCGACCCCGAAGTCAGCCCCGAGGATCAGACCACGCTGACCAAGCGGTATGCCGAGCGGGCGGTCGACTTCCTGAGGCGGGCTGGTAGGGCGAAGGATGGCCGGCCGTTCTTTCTCTACTTGGCCCACTCGATGCCCCATGTGCCGCTGTTTGCCAGTGCAGCTTTTCAGGGGAAGACGCCGGACGGGCGCTACGGCGATGTGATTGCCGAGATCGATGCCTCGGTTGGGGCAGTCCTAACGGCCTTGGAAGAGACCGGCCAACTCGACAACACCCTGGTGCTGTTCACCAGCGACAACGGCCCTTGGCTGTCCTATGGCAACCATGCCGGCTCGGCGGGGCCGCTGCGGGAAGGCAAGGGGACAACCTTTGAAGGGGGTGTGCGGGTGCCCTGCCTGGCCCGGCTGCCGGGCCGGATTCCGGCCGGGACGGTCAGTGACGAGCCGCTGATGACAATCGACCTGCTGCCTTCGATCGCCCGGCTGACCGGCACGCCGCTGCCGACCGATCAGTCAGGCAGTTGCCTGGTCGGTGGCAAACGCATCGACGGCCACGACCGGCTCGATCTGTTCTGCGGGGGCCGTCGTCCACCCGATCAGCCTGACACGTATCTCTTCTACTATCACGCCGGTGACCTCGAGGCGGTCCGGCAGGGTGACTGGAAACTCTTGTTCCCGCATCGGTACCGCACCATGCAAGGGCAGGAGGTCGGCCGCGACGGGAAGCCGGCCGCGTATGCCCAGCAGCAGATTGGCCTGGCCTTGTTCAATCTCGCCGATGATCCCGGTGAGCAGCAGGATGTTGCCAAGCAGCATCCCGAGGTTGTCACCCAGTTGCAGGCGATCGCTGAGCAGGCTCGGGCTGAGCTGGGTGATCAGCTGACCAAGCGGACAGGCAGCGGCCTGCGGGAGCCTGGTCGGCTGGCAGTGAAGGCGGTTTCGACCGACGCAAAACCGCTGCTCAAGCCGCAGCAGGCTGGCCCTGCTGCCAAACAGCCAACACTCTCCGGCCGCCGGCCCAACATCATCTATGTGATGACTGATGACCAGGGCTACGGTGACGTCGGCAGCCACGGCAATCCGGTGCTCAAGACCCCACAGCTCGACCGACTGCGAAACGAGAGTGTGCGGCTGACTGAGTTTCACGTCAGCCCCACTTGTGCGCCGACGCGGGCGGCCTTGATGACGGGCCGGCATGAGTTTCGTTCGGGGGTGACCCACACAATTTATGAGCGGGAGCGGCTGGCCCTGTCGGCAACGACCCTGCCGCAGCTGCTCAAGACCGCCGGTTACACCACCGGCATCTTTGGCAAATGGCACCTGGGGGATGAAGATGCCTACCAGCCGGGCGAGCGGGGGTTTGACCGGGTCTTCATCCATGGAGCGGGGGGCATTGGCCAGCATTATCCCGGCAGCTGTGGTGACGTGCCGAACAACCGCTACTTCAACCCGATCATTCGCAGTGATGGCAGGTTCGTGCAGACCCGCGGCTACTGCACCGATGTCTTCTTCCGTGAGGCAGAAGACTGGATCGAGCGCTGCCACAGCCAAGACCAGCCGTTTTTCTGCTATTTGGCAACCAATGCGCCGCATGCCCCCTACATCCCACCGGCCAGTGGTGATGAGGCCTATCGAAAATCGCTTGAGGAAGCTGGGTTCACAAATGCCAAGCAGCTCAGCCGGGTGGCGCCGTTCTATGCCATGATCCAGAACATCGATGCCAACATGGGTCGCCTGCTCAAAAAGATCGATGAGTTGGGCCTTGCTGAAGACACCCTGATCGTCTTCTCGACTGACAACGGTTCGGCGGCGGGCAGCAGCGTGTTCAATGCCGGCATGCGGGGGGCGAAGAACTCACCCTACCGGGGCGGCACCCGGGTGCCCGCCTTCTGGCGGTGGTCCGGCAGCCTGCCGGAGGGCGTCGAACTGCCGCAGGTCACTGCCCACATCGATGTGCTGCCGACCCTCTGCGAGATCGCCGGTGTCGAACTGCCGGCTGCGCTGTCTGAAAAGCTCGAGGGCCGCAGTCTGGTGCCGCTGTTGCTCGACAAAAGCGCCGCCTGGCCCGACCGGCCGCTGGTGACCCATCGCGGCCGGTGGCCGCGGGGCGAGGCTGCCGCCCATGCCTACGATCACTGCCGGCTCCGGGAGGGCCGCTGGAGCCTGGTCAATACGCAAAACAAGGCCAACGCCTGGGAACTCTACGACATCGAAGCCGATCCCGGGGAACAGACCGACGTTGCCGGCAAGCACCCCGAGGTGGTGAAGCGGCTCGCCGCGACCTACGACGCCTGGTGGCAGCGGGTGCAGCCCGATCTGGTCAACGAAGACCTCGACGGGCCAGCTGAGAATCCTTTTCGGACGGCCTACTGGCAGCAGTTCGCCCCCCGGCCGACGCTTGAAGACGTTGCCTACGGCAAGCACCCCAAACAAAAGCTCCACTTCTGGAAGGCTGCCGCCGCCACGGCCGAGCAGCCGGCGCCGCTGTTGTTTTTTGTGCACGGTGGCGGCTGGGTGGCGGGCAATCGCCTGAGTGGACTGACCGGCAACCTCCAGCCGGTGCTCGACGCCGGGATTTCGGTCGCCTCGGTGGAATATCGCTTCATTCAGGAGGCGATGGAGCAGGGGATTGAGCCGCCGGTAAAGGCCCCGCTGACCGATGCCGCCCGGGCGTTGCAGTTTGTCCGTAGCAAGGCGGGTCAGTGGCAGATCGACAAGCCACGGGTGGTGGCTGCCGGTGGCTCGGCCGGTGCCTGCACCAGCCTCTGGCTGGCCTTTCATGACGACCTGGCCGACCCGACCAGTGACGACCCCGTCGCCTGCGAATCGACCCGGCTCGTCGGGGCGGCGGTGATCGGGGCCCAGACGACGCTTGATCCAAGGCAGATGAAGGAGTGGACGCCCAACAGCCGCTACGGCGGCCATGCCTTTGGCTTCATGCCGGGGGTGGATAAGCGAGACACGCAGTTTGCGCGATTTTTGGCCGGCCGCGAGACCATCCTGCCCTGGATCAACGAATACTCACCCTACGCGCTGGTCTCCGCTGATGACCCACCGGTCTGGCTCTTCTATCGCAGCCCCCCGGCTCTTGGCCAGGCAGAGAAAGATCCAACCCATACCGCCAATTTTGGCGTGAAGCTGAAGGAGCGGCTCGACGCAGTCGAGGTGCCGTGTGAACTGGTCTATCCCGGGGCGACGAATGTAAAGCATGCCAGCCTGCCGGAGGCGGTCATCGGCCTACTTAAGCCCCCGGCCGTGAGTGCCAACTGAACTGCCCACAATGTGCAAGACCCCGGAGATGATGGCTCATGACGAGAGTACTCAACCGATTGCCTGGCCTCTGTCTGCTGGCCGTGGCCTTTTTTGCCGTGCATGCCAGTGCCGCTGAGCCGCGGCGGCCCAACATCCTGTATGTCATCGTCGATGACCAGTCGCCCTTCGACTTTCCGTTTTACAACCAAGCTTCGACGCTCGACACGCCGGTGATCGCCCGGCTGGCGGCCGAGGGGATGGTCTTCGACGCAGCCTACCAAATGGGCTCGTTCTCCGGGGCGGTCTGCACCCCGAGCCGGCACATGGTGATGAGCGGCCGCACGGTCTGGCATCTGCCGATTGGCCCGAACATGCCCAAGCGGCAGCAGGGGCAGCCCCGCAAACCGTACGCCCCGCCGCATTGTCCACCGGGGCTTGAGTCGAGCACGTTGGCGGCCGTCTTCAATGCCGCCGGCTACGACACCATGCGGACCTGTAAAACCGGCAACAGCTATGAGGGGGCCAACCGCCAGTTCACCGTGCGGCATGACGCCGGCAAGCGGGGCGGCACCCATGAGAGCGGCAGCGGCTGGCACGGCGACCAGGTGATGAATTATCTCAGCGAGCGGGAGCAGACCGGCGACACCGATCCGTTCCTGATCTATTTCGGGTTCTCCCACCCGCACGACACCCGAGACGGCACGCCGGAACTCTTGTCAAAGTACGGGGCGACCAACCACTCTGACAAGGACAGCCTGCCGGCGGCCAGCCCGAAGCAGCCCCCCTTGCCGCCCAACTGGCTGCCTGCACATCCGTTCGATCACGGGCACCTCGATGTCCGGGATGAAGTAGCCGTCAGTGGCGTCTGGAAGAACCGTGATGAGCGCACAATCCGCAACGAGCTCGGCCGGGAGTATGCCTGCAGCGAGAACATCGACCGGCAGCTCGGTCGGGTGCTCGACAAGCTGGCGGCGATGGGCGAGCTGGACAACACCTGGATCTTCTACACCTCCGATCATGGTATGGCCATCGGCCGCCACGGTCTGCAGGGCAAGCAGAACCTCTACGAGCACACCTGGCGGGTGCCGTTTGTGGTCAAGGGTCCGGGGGTCAAGCCAGGCAGCCGCGTCCCGGGGAACATCTACCTCGGTGACACGCTGGCCACGCTCTGTGACATCGCGGGGATCAAGCCCCCCGAGACCAATGAAGGGACGAGCTTCCTGCCGGTGCTCGAGGGCCAGCGGCAGACGATTCGCGACACCCTGTACGGGGTCTATTGCGGCGGCCAGAAGCCTGGCATTCGGTGTGTGCGGCGGGGTGACTGGAAGCTGATCAAGTACGAGTCGGCGTCGGGTGGTCTGCATACGCAGCTGTTTAACCTTGCCGAGAACCCGCACGAGTTTCTGGTGGAACACCGCGTGGCTCAGGTTGCTGCGCAGCTGCCTGCGGTTCCGGCCGCGACGCAGCGAAACCTGGCCGAGGATTCTGCCCACCGCCGCCAGCGGGAAGACATGGAAGCCCTGCTGCTGGCCGAGATGCAGCGGCGTGATGATCCCTATCGCTTTTCTGATCAGCCCGCCAAGGAGTGACACCCATGCCGCAGCCTGTCGTTCGACATCTCACCCTCGTGCTGCTTCTGTTATTGGTCACTGTGACAAGCGTGGCCGCAGAAGATTTTTCCGAGTACGCGCTCTTTCTGGATACCGCTCCGCGGCCGGTGGACTGTGAACCGGCGGTGACAACGCTGCCGCTTGAGCTCAAGCGGGGGGACCGGATCTGCCTGATCGGCAACACCCTGTTTGAACGGGCACAACTGTTTGGGCAGCTGCCAGCGACAATTCAGGCCGGCTTTCCTGAGCATGAACTGGTCATCCGCACACTCGCCTGGTCGGCCGATGAGGTCGATCTGATGCCCCGGCCGGAGAATTTTGCTGATCTCGAGCAGCATCTCGGGTATGCCAAGGCCGATGTGATTCTGGCCGCTTATGGCTTCAATGAGTCGTTTGCCGGGGAGCAGGGGTTGCCGGCGTTTCGCAACCGGCTTGCCGCCTTTCTCCAACGGCTGAAGTCCAAGGCCTTCAACGGTGAGTCGGCGGCCCGGATCGTGCTGGTCTCGCCGATTCCCAATGAAAATGTCGCCGGGGTCGCGGCGGCTGATCGCAACAACGCAAACATCGCTCGCTACACCGCAGCCATGCGGGAGGTGGCTGCCATCGAGCAGGTCGGTTTCGTCAATGCCTTCATGCCGCTGGTCAATTCGCTCGCTGCCCCGGGTGACCTGACGATCAACGGCTGCCATCTCTCCGAGGCTGGCTACGCAGCCTTCGCCCAGGCCTTGTTTACGGGCTGCTTCAGCCGGCAGCCGCCGGCGGTGAGCGAGACGCTGCGGCTGGCGGTTGTCGATCTCGAGCGGCAGTTCTTCCGTCGCTACCGGCCGCTGAACACCTTTTATTACACCGGTGGCCGGAATGAACAGTACGGCTACCTCGACTTTCTGCCAGCGATGCGGAACTTCGAGATCATGTGTGAGAATCGTGACCGTCGTATCTGGGACCTGGCCCATGGCCGGCCAGTGCCAGCGGTTGTCGATGATTCGAATCTGCCCGAACTGCCGGCAGTCGATGAGACCCGGGGGGCGAACGAGTGGCTCCCCGCCGCTGAAGAGCAGAAGGCCTTCAAGGTTGATCCCCGGTTTGAGGTGAACCTCTTTGCCGGTGAGGAGCAGTTCCCCGAGATTGCGAATCCGATCCAGGTCCGCTGGGACAGCCGGGGCCGGATGTGGGTCTGCACCTCGCAGGCCTATCCCCATGTCTACCCCGGCCAAGAGCCGGGAGACCGGCTGGTGATCCTGGAAGACACCGATGGTGACGGCCGGGCTGACACCTCGAAAATCTTTGCCGACGATCTCCATGTGCCGCTCTCGTTCGAGTTTGGCAACGGCGGGGTCTATGTCTCGGAGCAGCCCCATCTGACCTTCTTGGCCGATACCGACGGTGACGATCGGGCCGATGTCCACGAGGTGCTGCTCTCGGGCTTTGGCACGGAAGACTCGCACCACTCACTGCACGACTTCATCTGGACCCCCGACGGGGCGCTTTTGTTTCGCGAGTCGATCTTTCACCACAGCCAGGTCGAGACCCCCTACGGTCCGGTGCGGCAACAGAACAGCGGCTGGTTCCGCTACGAGCCCCGGATCCACCGGCTGACCTCGCTGGGTACCTACCCCAGCACCAATCCCTGGGGTGTCACCTTCGATCCCTGGGGCAACCATGTGGCCAGCCATCCGATCTTTGCCGAAGCCTTTCATGCCCTCGACCCGCCCTATCCCCAGCAGCATGCGGCGCCGGTGGGGCTGCAGGCCTATTCCGGCACCTGTGGCCAGGCCTTTGTCGATGTGCCGGGCTTTCCCGCTGAGTTGCAGGGGGGCTTCATCAAGGCCCGCTACAAGCCGACCAACCGCATTGAGATCCATCGCTGGGTTGAAAATGACTTTGGCTACAACGAGCAGTACGTCAGCGATCTGATCTTTTCGACGAACCTCAGCTTCATCCCGGTCGATCTCCATTTCGGCCCCCGCGGGGCACTCTACGTGGTCGACTGGTACAACCCGGTGAAGGGGCATGCCCAGTACTCGCTGCGGGATTCCCGCCGCGATCGTGAGTCGGGACGGATCTGGCGGGTGACGGCAAAGGCCGGCCGGATCGGCACGCTGCCGGCGATTGCCGGGGCGGGTGAGTCGGAGTTGGCAGCGCTGCTCGGCCACCCCGAGTTCCGGATTCGGTATCTCGCCACGCGGGAGCTGGCCAGCCGTGAACGGAACGAGGCTGCCGCCGCGATCGACCGCTGGCTGGCCGGTCTGGACGCAGATGATCCCCGCCGGCTGCGGCGGCAGGCCGAAGCGCTGGCGGCCTTCTCGACCATCGGAGCGGTGCGGCCGGCACTCCTGGCCGAGCTTGCTGCCAGCGATGAACACCATGCCCGGGCGGCAGCGATCCGGCAGCTGCGGTTCTGGCAGCAGTCGCTGCCCGACCGGCACGAGCTGCTGCTGCGGGCCGCTGCCGACGAGGCGGGACTGGTGCGGCTGGAAGCGGCACTTGCCGCCAGCTGGATCGGCACGCCGGAGGCCCTCGAGGCGGTGATCGGAATTTTCCGGCGGCCCCTCGGCGGTCACCTGGCCTATGCGGCGGTTGGTGCGCTTGAATCGGCGCCGCTGAAGCGACACTGGCAGGACGACCCGGCCAGCCCGGTGCCGGGCCTCCTCAAGCTGGCCCGGCGGTCGCTGAAGATCCGCGAGCCGCGGGCCAAGGGGAAGGACCGCAGCTTCGATCTGCAGCCTGAGACGGTCGAGGTGCGGATTTCCTGCGAGCCCGAACGGATGCTCTTCACGACCCGCCAATTCCAGGTGCAGCCGGGCCAGCCGCTGAAGCTCATCTTCACCAACCCCGATGCGACCGATCACAACCTGGTCCTGGTTCGGCCCGGCGCGATGGCCGAGGTCGGCACTGCCGCCAACGCAATGGCTCGGGACCCCAAAAATGCCACCAGCGACTTCATCCCAACGGACAAGCGGGATTTGATCATCGCGGCAACGCCGCTGATCGGCCCGACGCGGAAGTCGCTGGTGCATGTGCTCCGGCTCGAAGCGCCGACAGAGCCGGGGGTTTATCCCTACGTCTGCACCTTTCCCGGCCACTGGATCGTGATGAACGGCACCATGGTGGTTGCCCGCGATGCTGCCGAGGCCGAGCGGTTGCTGGAGGCTTGCCGGCCGACGATCGTGAAGGTGTGGAAGCTCGAAGATTTTCCTGTGGTGAATCCAAGCCGTGATGAGGCGGCACTCTCGCGGGGAATGCACGCGTTTGCAAAAGCCCAGTGCACCCAGTGTCATCTGGCGGCCGGCCATGGGGTCAACCTTGGGCCGAATCTGGCCGACAGCGTCAAGAAACTCCGAGGCCGAGAACTATTGGCCCACATGCTCGATCCCTCACTGAAAATCGATGACCAGTACCGCACGGTGCAGTTCGTCCTTGATGACGGCCGGGTCGAGTCAGGAGTGGTGGCCGGCGAGACGGCAGTTGCCTGGAAGATCCGCACCAACCTGCTTGCGCCCGATGTGATCAAACTGATTGCCAAGGCGTCGGTCGACGAGCGGGTGCTGTCGCAGGTCTCGCCAATGCCGGCCGGGCTGCTCAACGTGCTGACGCATGAGGAGGTTCTCGACCTGGTCTCATTTGTCGAGGCGGGCGACGGGCTGCCACCGGGGCTCACGGCCCACGGGCTTCCGGTGCGGGACTGATTCGGACGGTACTCGCGGTCCGGCTCGGTTCGGGTAGACTTCCACAATCTCCAGTGTGGTGGTGGGTGATCCGGGGCAGGAAGGGGCAACATCGATGGCATCAGACCAGCATCAAAATCCCCTGGGACAGTCACGTTCCCGGAATCGCCGGATTGGCCTGGCACTGTTTGCCATCTACGTGCTGCTTTACGTCGGCTTCATGGGCATCGTGCTGTTCCAGCCCGATGCGCTCTCGTGGCGGCCCTTCGGCGGGGTGAATCTGGCCATCGCCTACGGCATGGTCCTGATTGCCGCCGCCTTCATCCTGGCGGTGCTGTACATGGTCGCCTGCCGGCGGCGGACCCCCGACGCCTGATTTTCCCCGCTGCGGAACCGAGCATGCTCTACGACTCCTCACCGGTTGCCATCGCCATCTTTGCTGCCTTTGTGGTCGGCGTGGTGGCGTTCTCATTCTGGCTTGGCCGGAAGGGCCAATCGGCCACCGGTTATTACGCCGCCCACGGGCAGATTCACTGGTTCGTCAACGGCATTGCCTTCGCCGGTGACTATCTTTCGGCCGCCTCGTTTCTGGGCATCTGCGGCATGATCGCCTTCTACGGCTACGACGGCTTTCTCTATTCAATCGGCTTTCTGGCCGGCTGGATCGTGGCCCTGTTCGTGATTGCCGAACCGATCAAGGCCCTCGGCAAGTTCACCTTTGCCGATGCCCTCGATGCCCGCTTCAACAGCCGGGGCATCAAGCTGGCTGTGGCGGTGTCGACGTTGGTGGTGAGCGTCTTCTATCTGATTCCCCAGATGGTCGGCGCGGGGCACCTGATCGTGCCGCTGCTTGGCCTGCCCTATGCCGCCGGAGTGATCCTGGTGGGGGTGGCGGTGACGCTGATCGTTGTCACGGCCGGAATGGTCTCGACCACCTGGGTTCAGTTCATCAAGGGTGGCCTGCTGGTCTTTTTCTGTGGGATCCTGGTGCTCCTGATCCTCAATCGCGGCCTGCTGGTCAATGCCGGCCGGAGCAGTGCCGTGAATCTCACACCGCAGGTGCGGACGGTCACACCGGCCGGTCGGGTGTTGATCAATGGCCAGCCCCAATCCCGGGAGAACGACCTGCGGCCCGTCGGTACGCTCCATGCGTTACCCGAACGCTACGGGGAGGCTCGCACGACCGGGCCGCTGCGGCCGCTGGAATACCTGTCGACGCTTGAGGACTCACAGATCATCACCTGGTCGGCCCGGCGGCACAGCGACGAGGCCGGCAGTCACACCACCTACACGCCGACCGTGCGGGAGGGCCGCGATCTGCTCAAGCCCGGCGGCTACTTTAAAGGCCTTTCCAGTGGCAAGCTCACCGACCAGCTTGACTTCGCCAGCCTGATGCTGGCCCTGTTTTGTGGCACGGCGTCATTGCCGCATATTCTGATTCGCTACTACACCGTCAAAGATGCCGATGCCGCCCGCAAGAGCACTGTGGTGGGGATTGCGGCAATTGGCGGCTTTTACGTGCTCACCCTCTACCTGGGGCTGGGGGCGATGACCAGCGGTGCGCTCGACCCGACCAGTTCGAACATGGCGGCGCCGCTGCTGGCCAAGTCGTTTGGTGAGACCCTCTTTGCGGTGATCTCGGCGATTGCCTTCACCACGGTGCTGGGCACTGTCAGCGGCCTGATCATGGCCGGCAGCGGGGCGGTGGCTCATGATCTGGTCGAGAACTGCTGGGGTCTGCAGATGACTGACCACGAGAAGGTCCGGGCCGGCAAGATCGCCGCGGTTGGCCTGGGGATCATCGCCATGGCCCTCGGGATCCTGTTCAAAAACTTCAACGTGAGTTTCCTCGTCGGCTGGGCCTTCCACATTGCCGCCAGCGCCAACCTGCCCGCGCTGGTGATGCTGCTGTTTTGGCCGCGAACGACCAAGCAGGGCATCACCGCGGCCGTGACGGTCGGCATGTTCGCATCGCTCGGCTGGATTCTGCTTTCAGCCGACACCTTCGAGAAGGTCTACGGCCTCGCCCGGACCGACTCGCCGATGCCCTTCAGCCAGCCGGGCCTCGTGACGATCCCGCTCGGCTTTCTGGTGTTGGTGGTGGTGTCGCTGCTCTCGCCGCCGCCTGTCGGAGCCCCGGCGAGTAGCCGGCTGCAATAGTCGGCCGCTCAAGGATGCGGCCTCATCCGCAAGAGTCGTGCGGCGCAGTGTTGCCCTGAAGGGCTTTTCCCCAGGACGGCTAGCCGGCCGAAACCGGTGCGGCCGTCGCTGGGGTGATCGAAAGCACCCGCGCGGAGCCGCGACTGGCATTGCTGATGGTATGGGGGAACGAGGCGTCGAAGTAGATACTGTCCCCCGCCTCCAGCAGAATGGCATCGTTGTCGTATTCGAGCCGGGCCCGGCCTTCGAGCACCATGAGAAACCGCTGGGCATCGACACTCTCGGGCCGCTGGCGGTCGCTACTGCCCAGATGCAGAATCACCGGTTGCATGGCGGCTCCCTGCCAGCCGTTCACCAGGTTTTCGACATTTGTCCCTACGGCTCGACCGCGGCCGTTTCGGCTCGGTTTACGGGTCGCACCGTGCTCAGACTGGCCATTCCCCGACCGGACAACGACATGTCGTGGCGGAACGGTGAGTCCTTCAACCAGGGTCTCAACCCCACACCCCAAGGCCTCGGCCAGCCCGGCCAGGCCATCGAGTGAGGGTGAAAGCTGGCCGTTTTCCAGTTTCGAGAGCCAACTGATGGTGAAATTGGTTCGGGCGACGACTGCCTCAAGGGTCAGTTTGCGGGCGAGCCGGGCTTCCCGGACCCTCCTACCGAGCGAGGCAAGGTTGATCGAAGACGGCATCTGTGGTGCGTTCGCAGCAGGGTGATCATGAAGCGCAGTCCGGGGGAGTACCCCATACTGCCGCCTTGCCTGGAGCGAATCTACAAGATGGAGCCCGTCCTCTCAAGAGGGGGTCACCCAATCAAAAAAAGTGGTTGTTTCGGCGGAGCTTCTGTCCGCAAGCAAAACACCCCGGAAATCGGCCCTTGCCGAAAACCGGGGCGTTTGTCGGAAATTATTCACCGAGGCGAAATCAGGCACCCGGCCGGCGGAAGTGCCGGTAGGCCTGGAGCACGTCGTAGAGGTCGGATGAAATCGTCACCTCGTCATCCTCAAAATCGGTCAGCCACGTCCGGTCGCTGGCCACCGCGTCGGCTAGCGTCGGCAGGATTTCACCGAGTGTGACCCGGACGTTGTGCGGATCGGCCGACTCGCCGAGCAGGGACAGACCTGCTGGCTCAGCTTCGGGACCGGTGTAGACACGCAGTTTTCGCAGACCCATGGCAGACTCCCTCTTGCCGTTCATGCCCCAGTGGGGCATCTGATGCCTGTCAGGCAGGAACGACCACAACCGCGTCCTGCGGTTTGCGGGGTCACACGTCGAGCGTGCCTCCTGCCTAGAATTGAGTATCGGCCAGCAGTGGCCTCAAAGTTTGACCGAATTCGCCAGTTGTGAGGATTTTTCCTCGGTTTTGGCAGAGGGTCAGTTATTGGGGGGAGCACGAAGGCAGGAAGAGCACGACGGAACGCAGTGAGGATGACCGCAGCTGTGGCGAGCAGGCTGCATGTCCTTCGTGTGATCAAACCTGGTGCAGGCATCAGCAACAGATTTCAGCGGCTACGAAATCTGGCCGTTGGCCGATTGGCTCTGCATCCGGCCGGCGCGGAGGGCCTCGCCGATGCTTTTGGGCACGAGCGCCTCGGCCCGGAGGACACCGGCCCGGTTTTCAGCAGTGGCGGCCTTCATCTCCTGTTCATGGG
>Ga0209986_10000534_pt1 | contig 36777 bp, 20 predicted proteins | sample BlataG_FD_183168 | JGI IMG/M metagenome (GOLD analysis project Ga0209986, IMG submission 183168) | Deep subsurface microbial communities from Black Sea to uncover new lineages of life (NeLLi) - Black_00105 metaG (SPAdes) (version 2) | ecosystem: Environmental > Aquatic > Marine > Oceanic >... | reverse complement strand
TCAGAAAGCACTGCTTTATCTTCCCGCCTTCTTTTTCTCTCTTCTTTTTTGGACATTTATTTACCCAAGATCAGTTTTAATAAGAATTATATATTTTTTTATTAGTATGTCAATTCCATCGATGAGGCCAGGATTTAATTTTTTATTTTTTTCTTTCTATATTAAATTATAAGTAATAATAAAGAAATAACAATAAATTTTAGGCTTTGTCCCAAAGTAACTGGATAAAAAGGAACTGCGAGGAAAGAAAAAGATCGCCACTCTTCGCTCGCAACAGGCTATGCAATCTCACTAGTAAAGGCGGGTTTGATGAATCAAACCCCTACAATTTTTAATAATATTGCCGCGCTCCCTTCGGTCGCCTGCAATGACCATGGAACTGTTCTTTTGTTCTATTCTCTGTAATCTCGTCACTTTGGGATAAACTCAATTTTTATGTAACAAAATTGTTTTTTATTTGGTATATTCTTGCGAGAGGATTCACACGATGAAAAAAGCTAATTTTTTTATTTATATTTTTTTTATGTTCTTTTTGTTCGCCATACATCCTTCTTTTGGTGAAGAAAGTTTCAGGCTAGGTAAAAAAGAAGGGATTGGTTTTTTAGTTTATCCGAGGCAGATTGAAGAAGGGCCTGATGGAAATATCTATGCTTTTGACTCAAGCGATTCTTATATAAAGGTGTATTCACCTGAGGGGAAGTATTTGAGAAGGATTGGCGGCAAAGGCCAGGGTCCGGGTGAATTTCAAAGAGCTGATGGTGCCTCCTTCGGATTCATGCCAGATGGAAAGCTTTATTTTGCCGAATTTATCAGGGGACACAGATGGATAACTCTTATGGAATTGTCAGGCGAGTTTTACAAAGTTGTAACTCCTGAAATAAGTAACGAGTTTGGGATTAATTCGGCTTTTCCTTTAAAAGACGGAGGTTTTCTTGTTCATATATCATACACTTCAAGACCTGAAAGAAAAAAAGATTATTTTTTATACAAAAGTCCCGATGCTCTTGTTCGAATCAATTCAAATGGGAAAATCATCTCTGAAATTGTCAAAATGGAGTATTTTACAATGATCTCAAGTGTCGGGGATGGAGCGACTTCCGGGCTTCCTTTTATTCCAGCTTTTACATGGACTCCCTTCAAGAAAAACACAGTTATTTTTTCTGATGGAAGGAGTAAAAATCTTAAAGTCTATAACTATGATGGAGAACTCATTCGTGAAATAGAAACAACACTTCCTGAGCCGGAACGGGTAACAAAAAAAGACATTAATGCCTGGAGAGAAAGAAGGAAAGAGCTTTTGACCGAAAGAGATAAATATTGGTATAGCAGGTGGGGAAAAGTAATAGAGAAGTACAAAAAATCCCTTTATGAAAAAAGGCCAAATCTCAGTGGAATTTCTATAACTCCTGCTGGGAACCTTCTAATATCAGGCACAAGGAGCTATGAAGAAGAAGAGACCAATTATTGGCTGCTTGATGAGAACGGAAAAACACTTGCACAAATAAGTCTGGGTGGTTGGAACTTGAGAATCTCAGAACATTTTATTTTTTTTATGACAAGCGATGAAGATGAGAATATTCTGGCTCACTGCTTAAGAAGAACAGGAAAAGAAAAAGAAGATTTTTTAAGGATAAAGGACTTGGAGTTTTAGAATAGAGAGTAACTGTCAAGGCCTGGCTTAATTTAGTTCTCTTATTTACCAGGAGCACCGTAGATTTCAACACCTAATTTCTTAAGGCTTTCAACGATCTTCTTACGGTTTTCAAAGCTTGAAATTTTCATGGCATAGTTCAACATTTTGATAGATTTCTGCTTATCTGTTTTTGCAGTATTGTTTGCAACGGCAATAAAAACCTTGGTGGCGCTGTTTTTAAGAATCGGGCTAGGTCTTTTGTAATTCCAGAGGATTGGCTCTGTATCCCTGCAGAATCTGGTTATCCTGCTCAAAGATTCCGGATTTCCTATTGTTGTCATGCCTTCAAGTGCCCGCCGCTTTAGATTTATGGATGAAGAAGCATCAAAAACACGGTGATACATATCCAGGGCTTTATCAAATTTTTTCTTGCCCAATTCAACTTTTGCTTCCTGGAGCAAGGTCTCAGCAAAACCTCTTGTAATCGGTCTGACAGGCTTTTTTCCCTTTAAACCTTCATCAACATCTTCCCTTATAACCTCGATAAAATTAATTATAGGTGTCTGGTCTATCGTAGGATTTTTTTCATTTGAGGAGAGTTCGATAGTGAGAATATTTTCCACATTTATACCATTGAATTCTTTAATGACTGCTTTATCCGGCATGCCTGCCTCTTTGAAGACGTCAAAATTCGTCAATACGGGTTCACTTTGAAGCTTTACATCAAATACCTTTTGACCGATGCGGTCATTTGATGAAGCGTAAAAGCCAAGCCGCAAAGTGTAAACGCACGGTTTATCTCCCCACATATCATCTAAAAGGGGAACTTCACACCGGGTAAGCCCGATACATCCGGAAGTGAAAAGCCAGGGTTTGTCTGAACCTTCAACAGTTCTATTTTTAAAGTCGCTGCAGAAATACCCCATCCCCTGTAAGATGTTCTCATTCAGATCGAATTTTACGCCATAATTTGGAAAATGATTTCCTTCATAATCAGTTTTGGGATTAGGATATCCAAACCAAATTTGTCCCTTTTCATCTTTCATATCTGCAGGAGCACCGAGATTAATGGCAAAGTGCTTTGCAGGAGTTTTTGCGCCGTGCGTTATAAATACAGTCCATGGTTGAACTCTTTCCTCTTTATGCTTAAAAACCATTGAGCATCTGAGCGGGAAGGAACAGGTGCAGCCCGAGCTTGCTTCAGGGAACAGCAGAACACCATTAGCCGGTATCAGGTTAATCAGGCAACCAGGCCGGATGCCTCCAAAAAGAACCAATCCCCTATCCTCCGAAAAATCGTATATAGCAGTACTGAAAGAGCGATAGAAGAGGGCATGGGCAGAGGCAGAAGAGACAGCACATGTATGCCCGGGTCTCAAGTACTCCCATGGGACCTTCTTGCCGGTTATGGGATGAGAACGCATCTTTATAACACCTGTGTGAAGGTCACAAGCCCGTGGTTCAATAAAAATCTGATCACCTACTAAAACCGGACGTGTGCGGTAGTTTATAGGACGTGACCAGAGGACTTCACCTGTTTTAGCTGACAAAGCAGTGAGACGCCGCCACCTTAAGCTTCCATTTTGAAACCTCCAGGCATCATGGTCTCCCATATTCCCGAAAAACAATAACACACCATCGTGATAAGCTGTCCCCATTGTGTCTCCACCACATCCCGTAAAATCCAGGGTTTTTTCCCAGAGCATTTTACCTGTAGCCGCATCGAGACAGAAAACGTTCCTCACATCTGCATCCTCGAAGGAAAATTTCTCTACTTCGCTTTTTTCGTATAGTCCCTTCTTGACAAGCTTCTGCACATCTTCGAAAGAAAGTTTTTCTTCCTCCTTTAAAACCCTGCTTTCTTCATATATTCCCTTCCTTATGAGCTCCTGTCTGTATCCAAGGGCACGCCTCTTTTGAAAATTTGTAACCTTGTTATCAGAAAAAAAGATTTTTCCTTCTCCGATACTTACTGTAATGTGCGCAATCTGGTTTCCCTGATGTTTCCATAACAATTTTCCCGTTTCAGGATTCATTGCAAAAACCATGTCGCTTAGCATGACGTTTTCGCTCAATGCACCTTTTGAGCTTTCGTAGATTTCCCAGTCAGGAAAATCTGCCATAAAACGCCAGAGTGTCCCGGATCTTTTGAAATACTCCCAGAGTCTCTCATCCGGAACAGGATATCTGGATACTAACTCCTCAAATTCTTCCCCATACTCTTCCCTATATTCCGGAGGAATATCTTTAATATTCTTCCATCTTCCATTATCAATAAGGATTTCCCGTAAAGCGAAATAATCATTATTTAAAGGCACTGCTCTTGATCCGTAGAGAGTGTTATCTGTGAAAGACACATATCCCCAGCGGTGTGAGCTTCCATCATGAGAGGAAGGAATTTCGAGCACTCTAATCGTTTCACCTGTAGCAGGATTCAGACAGTAGCACTTGTCGTGAGCAGCCACATAAAGGCTGTCCTCAGTAGCTGCGAGATTTCCTCCATCCACATCCGCTCTTGCACGTACAGCACCGGGGATTTCTCTTTCCCATAGGAGTGTGCCGTTAAAAGCGTTATAAGCCATAATAACTTCCTCTCCCTGGATAAAAAGGCGCCCATTAATTGATACGGGACTGGCAGCTTTTGCATGCCTTTCAACCATTCTTTCAGAGCCAGGCTCCCCAAACCACAGTACTCCAAGCGGCCCTTTAACCAGTTGGTCCATAGAGCATGCTGTATTTTGAGGGTTGCCGTATTGCCCTGTCCAGCTTCCACTCCCTTCTAATTTTCCTCTGGTGACTTTTGCCCAGATTCCATTATCTTCAGTAACTTCCGGTTCTGCTGCCCCAGACTGTCTCAGCCATCCGAGAAGGTTTTGTTTCTCAAGCGATTTTGTCTCTTTAGATATTTCAACAGGCTGACCAAAGTATGCTTTGCCTCCATATGGTTTCAGAACACGGAACATTTCTTCAGGAGAGGCGTCTATTTCACCGGACGTCATCATCTCTTCAGATACAATGAGGTCGGCAAAATAATCCGGAAGCGTTGATAAATCCCATTGCTCGACTACAACTCTGGAACCATATAATCCGGCGGCATCCAGTCTTTTTTTAGCTGCTGCAGCCTTTTTCTTATCCTTTTCAATACCGATAATTTTCAGCTCGCTTTGTTTTGAAAGCTCAAAAGCAAGTCTTCCTGTACCACAGCCGAGAACAAGACAGTAACCTTTTTTAATACCTGTTTCATTCATTATTTTTTCTGCTGTGGAACTATATATTGGACTTAACCTGTCATTCCTGTAAGGGGAAGGATTTATGGGAGGGCTGACCTCTTTTGCTCTGGGTATCCTGCCTTCCCCAAAACAGTAGATGTTGCCGTTATCCGTACTGACAAAAAGATTTCCATCAGCAACTGCAAGTCCCTGGGCTTTGCCCTGTACTTCTGACTTCCAGAGTTCCTTGCCAGTCTGCGCCTCTACACAGACAATTATTCCCTTGCCACCGGCAAAGACTTTATCACCTGCAAGAATGAGAGAACTCAGGTTTTCATTAAGATACTCCCATCTGCACAGTGTGGCTTTTAATTGTTTTTCCTCTTCGGCTAAATCAAAAAGCTTTTTTTCAATATTTTCTATTATGGGATTTTTGATCTTTTCTTCTTCCTCTTCTATTTCTTCTTCTTTCTCCACCTCGAAGATTTTCTTCCGCACATCCGAGAGCCTGTTTCTTAAAACCTGCCGTTTTTCTGCAAGCACATTCAATTCTCTGCCTCGAATGACCAGGTATTTTTCCCGGTCTAAGGCAAATAGCCCGTTTTCTGTAACAGTATAGGAGACATCAGAAGTTACAACCAGGTCAGTTCCTGGAAACCATGCGTGCATATCATCCATATAACTTTTTCCCTTCCCTGTCTGCTCGTCATAAGCTCTTTTTGCCGGCGAGCCTGAATGGTCCACTCCTGCAACAAGATTGCCTTCATCAAGCAATGCCCATGTCCCACCCACTTTTGCTCCGGGCAGGAGATAGTAAAGAAACTGTCCGCTCTTGCGGCCAAAGGCTGCAGGCATAGCTCTTCCGGAGGGCACATAGAGTATGTTTTTGGAAGCAATCAAATAGCTCTGGGGTGATATGCCGCCAAAAGCCAGTTCATGGGCACGGTCACCAGTAGTATCGTTTTTCCAGATGATACTACCGTCTCTGGCATCTAAAGCGCATATATAAACTCCTTCATATGGAAACACGCCTGCGCCAAAATAGACCGTTCCGTTGTCAATTAAAATACTTGTTCTGACAGGCCATAAGGATATCATCCTTCCATTTCCAAGTAATTTTTCGCCGCCTGGACCGGGTCTGTATTTCCAGATCAATTTCCCGGTCTTTGCACTAAGGCAATAGACATAACCATCATCAGAACCTGCATAAATGCGGTTTTTCCAGATAGTCGGAGCAAAACGGACAGGCCCTTCTGTGAAGAAAGTCCACTTTATCTGACCTGTCCTGGCATTTAATGCATAGACCTTGTTATCCACTGATGATCCGAAATAGACAATTCCCCTGGCTACAGTGACGTGATATGCGCTGTCAAAGTGCGACCTTTCCATCTCTTCCCCGGGCTTTGGCCAGGCTGGCCTCGGGGCGTGAGTTGGCTTAAACGTCCATCGAAGCGCTAGTGGTGCGGTCAATTCCTCTGTTGTAATACCGCTTCGTGTTATATCATGCCGATACGTTGTCCAATCCTTGGCTTTACGAGTTAAACATGCAACATAAAAAACAACAATGGCGGCAAGACCAATGGATACAACAAATTTTATCCATGTCTTGATTGAAGGTTTTTTATATTTCATTTTATATGCTCCTTTGAATAATCCAGGTTAATTGCTTACGGAAAATTTCTCGATATGCCCTTTTTCTAAGTAAATGATACGATCAGCATATTGATTTACTGCTTTCCCATGGGTCACAACAATTACCGTTCCTCCGCTGTGGCGAAACTCTGCCAGGCGGCTGATAATTTCTTCAGAATTTTCAGGATCAAGATTGCCTGTGGGCTCATCAGCCAGGATAATTCTTGGGTTTTTGAGCATTGCCCTGGCAATGGCAGTGCGCTGCTTCTCCCCTGCGCTGAGCTCAAAAGGTTTGTGATACATTCTATCCGTCAGGTTTAAACATTTTAGTAATTTTTCCGCATCTGCACGGCTAATTTGAACTTTTCCAACACCAGCAGGCAAGAGCACGTTCTCAATGATATTTAAGTAGGGAACAAGATGAAACAGTTGGAATACAAATCCGATGTTTTTTGCCCTGAACTCAGCTCTCTCTTTTTTGCTCATTCTATAGATATCGCGCTTACCAGCGATAACCTGGCCTTCGGTCGGACGAAGCATCCCTCCAATAGATAGTAATAATGTTGTCTTACCGCTGCCACTTGGCCCGCGGATAACGATAAACTCACCCTCTTTAATATGAAGGCTGACCTTATCAAGAGCTCTAATATCGCCTCGTTTTGTGCGGTAGATTTTGTTTACATTTTCAAGGAGAACCATGTTTACTCCTCCCTTAGAATGTGGGCAGGATCCTGTGTAACTGCTATCATTGCCGGGATGAAAAACGAGAGTGCACAAATTACCGGCGAAGCAGCAAGCGCCCAGTATAATAATTCAATTTTGGGCGTTATCATATTCGCAGTGACCTTGAATACTCCAGGCCCGAACTTAAGAGCCAGGCCTGTTCCAAAAACAAAGCCAAAAGCAGCTCCCATTAATCCTATTGTTACAGCTTTACCAAGAAAGAGAAAAGCGATTTTACCTGAACCAAAACCTAGGGCCCGCATAATGCCTATCTCCTGTCGTCTTTCCCGTACATTCATTAAAGCTAAAATTCCAATCCATGCCATACATACAGCTATAACAAAAGGGATAATAAATCCGAAATACTTTTCAGCCATCAGTCTCTGGTTTTCGCGGGCTTCCGCAATTGATTGAATCAAGATAACTTTAGCATCAGGGATTACTTTTACGAGCTGTTCCCGCAGCAAAGCAAGAGAATTAATGTTTTTATTATCAACTAAACATAAACACTGTAATGCTTTAATTTCATTAATCTTATTTTGTTTATTTAGAAGGAGCTGCGCATCGTGAAGATGGACGTAGATACGGATATCATCCTCGCTTCCGCTCTCTGAGAGAGAATGAGCGATTGTAAAAGGTTTTCCAAAGATATTTATCTTATCACCATTTTTAAGCCTCATGTTTTGTGCCAGTTCAAATCCTATGTAAACTGTTCCTTGTTGTATAAAAAAACCCATTGGACTCTTTTTCTTTCCTGGAGGAGATATCTCCGGTGCAATTCCTGTTAAAAAAACTTCTCTGCCCTGCCAGAGTATTTTATCTTGAAGTATAGCTGTTAAGTGAGCATAAGATAGGCCTTCTTGGGAGGCCAAATCATAGACATAGCTCTCGGGCATTGTATGTTCCGAATATCCTGTCTTCCAAAACTTCTCCATATCAGTTTTTTTTGGAATAATACGGAGATTAAATCCTATGTCTCGCATCAGGCGGATCGTCTCATCTTTTGAAGCCTGGCCAGTGGTGAAAAAAGATACAAATAAAACAACTGCTGTTATAACTGCTAACAAGCTGAGAAGGAAATTCAATTTTCTCTGTTTTATCTCTTTAAGAATGAGGTGAAAGGTTGTCAAAATAATTTCTTCCGTGCTCGAAGCAAAATAAAGATTCCTCCTGCCAGGACCAGAAAAACAATAAAGCCTGATATAAGGAATATTATTTTTAATTTTAGCCCTGATTTAGAATGGGCTGACTCAGAAGATGTAAGTTTGCGATATTTTGCTGGTGAGACTTTAGCCTTTTCCTGTTCACTTTCAAATCCGATAATGTCCTCGCTGTATTCAGCTAGGATATCTTCCAAACTCCTTGCGCTTCCAATATCCTCTTTTTGTGTGAAAAAATCAAACGACATAATGTTGCTCATCTCTGTTTTTACCATTGGATTTTCCGCATCGAAGCCAAGAAATTTTACCACATCGGACTGCATTTTTTTATCCCATCTGAGAGGAATCAATGAGCCTGTCATCCATTTTTTATCAAGTCCGCAGTCACAAGACAATCCAATTATGGGAAGTAAACTCAACAGGCTTTTAGATGTAATCTGTTTGCCTTTGAGAAGAGGGCCAATCCTCCGTCCTCTCCCATAAATAACCGCTACATGTGGTTCGTTCACTTGATATCCATCCGTATTAAGGCTCCATAATAAAATCTTTTCTTTTGAAGCTTTTTCCTGAGTTATTACAATTATAAGAGGCGGCTCTTCAATACGTTTTGGAAGCTGTCCCATTATTCTGGTTATTTTCTGGGCAGCGCTGGTTATTATCTTGTAGGCTCTTTTATTCTCCAGCGTTTCTTTCCCTTCAATCAAAAGAACTACACAGTATGCTTTAACAATGTGCTCTAATATTTTTTCTCTTATTGAAGAAGAAACAACATTTTCAAGAGCTGGACGTAAAGTTTCTTTAAATGCTTTGTTGGGAACAGAAATTGGGAGAACCAATGACCTCCCCTCCGGTGAAATCAGGATTGCTGCCGGGGATGATTTTATCTCCCAAAAGTGGAAATATTCCATGGCAGGATGATTCTTTTTTTGGTCTATATTGATGATTTCAACCTCAATATTGCTATCCAGGAAAGTAGCATATGATGTTTGCTTAAATGTGGTGATAATTTTTTCCGGGGTATCATTCTGAATATAACAATACAGGCGATAGGGATTGGGTACTATGTTTACAAAACCAATATCTCGGACATTATAAATGCAGCCAGACACTTTTAAAGAGCATAAAATAAAGATGAGTGGAGTTATTACAAGCAAAATTATTACTGTTCGAGTTTTCATCCGATCCAGCCCGGCTGACTGTTTATTAATCTCTGAATCTAATTCTCTGTTAATATATCAAAAATGTTAATTCTTTATTATGTATATGTATAACAAACACCTAAAGACAGACCGATCAGAAAGAGAAAGGAACAATCCTTATTGTTTATCGTACCAGTGGTCTTGAAGAATGGACGCCTTCCTGGTGAATTTCCTATCACCAACAGTTAGAACAAATTTGTACTCACCTAATCCTGCTGGACTGGATACAAAATTGACATCTCCTCTGTAGCGGTATCCATATGATCTATATCGCTCTGTCATTTCCCGCATTTCTTTCTTCTCCTCTTCTGTTCGTTCTCTGCGTTTTGTCATGTTCCAGATGGCATTATTTATTCCTCCGGCACTGCTGCCTTTTATCTCATTGATGAGCATGTTGCCTTTGTATACAGAAATTTTCACATCGCCTTCAACTTTATTTTTTAAATAGTAATTAATCACAATTCCATTGGGCTCGCTTTTTCCATCATAGTTGGATGAGCTGGAGTTCATTCTTCTTGGGGCAACCCACTTAATTTTTGACTCTATATTAAAAAGATAAACATCCTCAGCCATAGCTTCAGGTGTTAATTCCTGCAAAGGAGAGATATCCGTGATAAAGATTCCACGTCCATGTGTGGCTACTACAAGGTCATTTTCCCTGGGGTGAATGACCAGGTCATGCACCGGTTGTGTCGGGATATTGGTCTTCATTTTTGTCCAGCTTTTTCCGCAGTCTATGGATACATACACAGCAAATTCGGTTCCTACAAAGAGCAGGTTCGGATTTTTGTGGTCTTCTTTAATCACGTTAATTGGCTCATTTGGAAGGTTGCTTGCGATGGAAATCCACGTCTCTCCATAATCTGTTGTTTTGTAGACAAAGGGCCTGAAGTCATCCCTGCGGTATCCGGTATAAGAGACATAGGCTGTACCCGCATCATGATGTGATGCAGCAACCCTGCTCACCCAGTATGCAGGATTTCCGGTTATACGGTCATTGAGCTTTGTCCAGTTATTTCCGCCATCTCTGGAAATTTGTACATTCCCGTCGTCCGTTCCTACCCAGAGCACTCCTTCAATAAGAGGTGATTCATCAATTGTAGTAATCGTACAGTATTGAATATTCCCGTCTCCACCTTTTCCTGTTGTGAGTTTCTCTGGATCGTTAGTGGTCAGGTCAGGGCTGACTTCTTCCCAGTATTCTCCGCGGAACGGCGATTTCACCAGGATGTTCCCGCCATGGTAGATCACATCGCTGTTGTGGGGAGAAACCAGAATTGGAGCATTCCAGTTCCAGCGAGGTTCTCGTTTTTGTCTGCTGTATGCGATGGATTTCCTTTCCCCTGTTTGGAGGTCCAGTCTTTGAAGAGGGCCAAACTGTGACTCGTTATACAGGTAACGGTTTGTTTTCTGGTCAAACACGTTATACATGCCGTCACCACCACCCACATTCTGCCAGTCTTCAAGCTGAATAGGTCCACCGCCGCGCTTGGTGCTGGGTCCCATATGTGAGCCGTTATCCTGGAGGCCTCCTGCCACACGATAAGGATAGGACATATCCACGCCTACTGCATAAAACTGAGCTAATGGTAAAAAATCAGGGTGATACCAGTTTTTACCTCCGTCATAGGTTATCCCCATGCCGTGGTCGTACCCGAGAAACATATGGTTTGAATCTTTAGGGTTGATCCATAAAGCATGGTCATCACCACCAAACCTTAAAGGACGCCCCTGCCAGGTTTTTCCACCGTCTCTTGTTCCCCAGGATGCAGCGCTTAAAACATGGACAACTTTGTCATCGTTGGGATCGATTATTATCTGACCGTAATAGTATGCAGGAGCACCACCAATGCTCTGCTTATCAGGGCTTACTTTTTTCCATATTTTTCCGGCATCGTCAGAACGGTAAACTTCGCCTCCAATCATCCCCCGGCTTGATTTACCTTCAAGTAATTCCTTCTCTCGCTCTTCGTCCGACATTCCGGGTTTATTTGCGTTTTCAATCGTAGCATAGAGGATGTTCGGATTTTTTCTGTAGACATCAATTCCGATCCTACCGAGCATTCCTCCGGGCAGCCCGCCAGCGAGCTTTGTCCATGATTTACCGGCATTAGTTGTTTTGTAAATCGCGCTGCCCGGTCCACCCAGATTAAACGTGTAGGGCTTACGGACTTTATCATACGTTGCTGCATAGAGTATTTTATTATTAGTTGGATCCATCACAACATCAACCACGCCGATGTTTTTGCCACGCACAACCACATCCAGCACCTTCTTCCAGGTTTTACCGCTATTTGTTGTTTTGTACAATCCCCTTTCGGGATTTTCCGAATAAAGGTGCCCGAGGGCTGCAACATAGACGATTTTTGGATTTTTTGGGTCAATCACGATGCGGCCGATATGGTGGGATTCTTCAAGCCCTATATTTTTCCAGGTTTTACCTGCATCTGTTGACTTGTATATCCCATCTCCCCAGTATGCGCTTCTCGAGTTGTTGCCTTCCCCTGTTCCGACCCAGACAATATTTGGATTAGAAGGATCAACAGCGATATCGCCAATAGAGAAAACTTTCTCATGGTCAAAAATCGGCTTAAAGGTTATCCCGTTGTTTGTTGTTTTCCACAATCCTCCGGATGCGGTGGCTGCATAAAAAGTGTAAGGCTGCTGTTTAGGAACTGCAAAATCCACAAACCTTCCACTCTGCCGTGTTGGTCCGATACTTCGGTAAGTAAAATTTTTCAAGAGCTTTTCGCCCGGCGTCTGAGAAAGAGTGTCAGAAGGCACAATCAAAGTGCAGCAGAATATCGCAAGGACAACCAGAAATTTTAAGTTTGAATTACGGTTTTTCATAGACTTCCTCCTTGATTGATTTAATGGTTTTTTTAATTGGTTTAAAATACATATAAAAAAGTTGGAAACTTTTAGGCATTTCATGCTAAACAATTTGTAAAAAAGTAATAATAGCTAATATCATAGAAAAAATAAAGGTCAATGCAGAATTTAAAAAAGGAAGTATCTACAAATTCGTGATTCAGAGAAGTTTTAGGAAACAGCTCGGCTCCCAATCAGATTTTTAACGCCATTCCTCCATCACTCTTTTTTACGCATAAGCGAAGGGTAGTGGGTGAGAAAAACCGTTTGAAGGAGAGCTCAGGTCAGCAGGTTCAAAAACACGCAACTTTTGCCCCAGCGAGTCAAAAGCTGCTCGGTTTCAGGCTTCGCTCTCACAAAATGGGGACATTCCCTATAAATACAAAAGGGACAGTCCCCTATTTTGTGAACCATGCCCGCTTTGCCTTCAAACGGTTTTTTTTACCTGCTGGCCTTCGCAAAATTAAAATATTTATCTTACTGGGGCAAAAATTGCGAACTTTACATGAGAATGTTAAAAGCCTCTCGGACCCACAGTCTCCACACCGAATCCTCGCAAAGCCACACTTCGGATTGCCACAGTCCAGATATTTGTCCACAACCTCCTGGATAACCGGACGAAGATAGCCATACTCTTTCTCAAACCGGTTCTCATACTCCAGGAGAAATCTATCGAAGTAATGAAAAAACACTCGATAGAAAACACTACGTTCCGGATGACGCTGGTGATAAATCCTTGCCATGGCAGCAGGGATGATTCAAGAAACGGGCCAGAATAGAGGCTCACAGATATCCTCCCCTGTAAATGGCCATCTCTGATTCACACGCTCTTTGCAAAAATGTCAACAGAAGTTAACGTTGGAAGGATTGGCCAGTCAATAAATGCTGACAACAAGAATTTTGATCGATCGCCTGATGGACGGCGTTGGAGAGCTAGTAACCCAAAAGTTTAAGAATTTTAATCAGTGTATTTGTCATTAAGGATATTCTTCCAATTTCTTTCTTTTTTATTATATTTAAAGATGTTAAAGGGTTGTATTTGGGAAAAATCGTAATGACCGAAAAAAACACCAGAGCCATCGTTCCCGGCCATGCTGACTTTCTTCCCTTGGATGATTTGTAAAAAAAACTGGATTATGTCAAACTCAAACAACAGGAATTTACCGTGAAGGAATCCGCCGGCCTGAGTGCAGGCGACTACCAGCTTTCAGTTTCCATCTCTGTCGCCGGCGTCATAAAAATCGAACAAAAATAGGGAGAGAATGCCATGAAATCATTTTTCCGCTATCCCGGGCTCGTCATCTTGATTCTTACCGTTTTAGGGCCGGCTTGCGCCCGTAGAAGCGTCCCGGCCAAACCGGAAAAAGCCGCTTGGCCCACAACCGTTCCCTGCCGTATTAAGGACGGCAGAAATTTGGACCTGTTCCTTATGACCCTGGGAGACGTGGAAACCCCGCTTTCCCAGGGCAGCTATGATCCAAGAACGGATGACGTGATGCTGAATGATGGTACGGTCATGCGCCGTTATTTTCAGGATACACTGGGGATTAAATATTACACGCCGATTGATAAATCCGTTTTCCCGGTGCCTCCTTCCGGCCTATGCACCTGGTATTACTACTATCAAGATATCAATGAAGACGAGGTCAAACGGAATGCCCGATGGATCGCCGAAAATCTCAAGGACTACGGAGCCCAAATCGTCCAGATCGATGACGGCTGGCAGAAAGAAACCAAGGAAGGGCGGCATGGATCCCGTGACTGGACGGGTGTGGACAAGGCGTTTCCCGGCGGGATGGCCGCATTAGCGGCTTTCATAAAATCCCTTGGCCTTACGCCCGGGATCTGGCTCGCTCCGCATGGCCAATCGAATGAGGAGGTCGTGCAAAACGCAACCGGAGTCTTCTTATTTAAACCGGATGGGACCTCGGCTTCAGAATCATGGGAGGGAAAATTCTTGGTCGACCCCTCAAGTCCCGAAGCTCATTCCTATCTTAAAGACCTATTTAGCTCACTCTGCGATTGGGGATACGACTATTTTAAAATCGACGGCCAGACGGTGGTGGTCAACGAATACCGGAGGACCGGGCCGTTCATGAAGAATCCTGGCGACCCGGAAGAGCTGTACCGGACCACCCTGGCCACTATCCGCGAAGCGATCGGTCCCAACCGCTATCTGCTCGGCTGCTGGGGGACTCCTCTTGAGGGTGTGGGGTACATGAACGGCTCCCGTACCGGAGGCGACGTGGTGGGCGGCTGGAGCGGATTCCTGGGAGCTTTGCGGGCAACCATGCGGGGGTATTTTACCCACAACATCGTCTGGTACGCCGATCCCGATGTCCTGCTGGTGCGCCCTCCCCTTACCCTAGAGCAAGCCCGCGTCTGGGCCACTCTCCAAGGCTTGACCGGACAAGCCCTGCTCTCTAGCGACCGGTTGATGGATCTTTCTGAAGATCGGGTCGAGATCCTGCGCCGAGTGTTTCCGGCGGTCGATATCCGGCCTCTGGATCTATTCCCTTCACAGCGAAACAAACGAATCTGGGACCTTAAGATCAGCCATCTCGACCGTCACTATGATGTGGTCGGTGTTTTCAATTTCAGAGAAGACCGACCAGAACAGATCGAACTCAATTGGAAAGAAATGAGCCTGCCGAGCGATCGTCCCATACATGTTTTCGATTTCTGGAACGGAGAGTATGTAGGCGCCTGGGAAGCCGGGATGGCGATTAAGATCAACCCCACCAGCTGCCGGGTGTTCACTCTCCTCCCTATGTCCGACCGAATCCAACTCATTTCCACCAATCGCCATATCACCCAAGGTTGGGTTGATCTGGTTCAACTAGAATCGGAGCCGGGCGGTCTGTTCTTCAGTGGAGTGAGCCGGGTCATCAAAAACGATCCCTATCAACTCCACTTCGTTTTCCCTCGCGGAACTAATTTCGCCATTAAGAACGCTGCAGCCAGGAGCTCCTCCGGCCCGCTTCCCTCCCATCAAACCAACCATCAAGGCTGGGCTACCGTGACAATCGACTCAGATACCACCACCGAGGTGGATTGGAAGGTAACATTCGAACCGGCGGATTCCTATGTATACCCCACTCAAGCCCCGGGGGGCCTCCGTGTGGAGCGCGTGGGGCTGGACGGGATCGATTTCAAATGGAATGCTCAGTACTATTTGAATGCCGGGTATCAGGTCTATCTGGACGGAAGCCTGTTGGGCTATACGCCCGACACGTCCTACCCCCTCAGAGGACTAGATCCCGAGCAGACATACACGCTCGAAGTCCGCGCCGTCTGGCATGACGGATCGATCGGTGAACGGCACAAAACTTCGGATTTGAAATTTTCGCTGAAGCCCCTGCTTCCCGAAAAACTCTTCCTCTCCACGCTCGATCCCATGCTGACGGCAGGAAGGAGAAGAATGGAGCGGCCGATCCAAATCAACGGCAAGCGGCTTGAGGAAGGTGTGGCCGTTCCGGCCGGCTCGGAGCTGGAGTACGACCTCAAAGGGCTTTATCAGACTTTCTCAGCCTCGGGGGCGGTGGATGACGGTTCGCCCGATGATGTGCGGCTGGATTTCATCCTTGTGGGCGACGGGCAGGAACTCTGGCGGAGCGGTCCTTTAAAAAAAGTCGACGGTCTCAAGCCTGTCCAGATTAGTATAGCCGGAATCCGGAGCCTTATTCTGAGGGTCATCTTGATGGATGAGATCGACCGGAGGCGCAGATGGGGGATTCAGGGAGACTGGGTGGACGCACAAGTCACTGACCTGATCAAGCTTCCGTAGAGACCGATAAGCAAGTCATGTGCCGGATCCTAAATCTCCCCGCAAGTAACTGCCCGAGCACGCGGAGCCGGAGGGAGCAGGTCCCGGGGAGGCCCAACATCCCGAAAGCCCGAGGTCGAAAACCCGGATAGGCATCCATGGATGTGGATGCCAAAACAAAAAAATTCACCAAACACGTTATTTTCGATGGAAGACTGGGGGTTCATGATGTCTGCATCGGGGATATCGATGGAGATGGCGATATTGGCATCTGTTCAAAAATCTGGCACCGGTGGACTGACAATGCCAACGGAGGATTGGAGTGCCGCGCCTCTAGTGATCCCTCAGCCAATCCTCGAGAATCGCCGCTTGAAGCGGATTGGGGTTGGACATAGGCCGGATGCGGAAACTCCGTTCCGTTTTTGTCCCCAGCACGACATCCTTTTCCTGGACTTGGCCCCGGCGCGCAATCAAAACCCGGATCTTGTCTCCCTGCTTTTTGGCTTCGAGCACGCGATCCAGTGTCCGTGCAGTTGCACGGACGCCGTCCAGGGCGAGAATTTCGTCCTGAGCACTCAGTCCGCCCTGTTGGGCCGGCGAATCCCATTCTACGTTAGAGATCGTCAGGTTCCCGTCCTGCGCCCGGGTGGCGGCCCCGAAAAAGACACCGGATTTTTCCTGCGGCGTCACATCGATTTCCAGGCCCGCGTATGCGAAATATTTTGGATAATCAATCTCTTTTACTGTGGCGACATAATCATCGAAAATCTCGGGCAACGGACATCCGGCCGCACCTTCGCATTCCTCGCGGAATTCCCGGTCCGTGAAACCCCGGTTTTTTTCCTTATGATAATTATCGTAAAGAGTCCGCATCACATCATCCAGGGACTTCTTGTTTTTTGTCTCATGGCGGATTTTGAGGTCCAGAAGCAGGCCAAGCGCCGCCCCTTTGTCGTAGTAAGATATGGTCGTATTGGCCGAGTTTTCGTTGCGGCTGAAAAACTTCATCCAGGTGTCGAAACTGGATTCGGCCGCCGACTGAAAGAGATGCCCGGTTCGGTTCTCGTAGCTTGCGATATATTTCTGGACCTGTTCGAAAAAATCCTCCCTGGTCAAGAGCCCGGCTCGCCTCAAAATCAGGTACTCGTAATACACGGTAAATCCCTCGGATACCCAGAGTATGGTCGTGTAATTTTCCCGGTCATAATCGAACGGGCCGAGCGCGATCGGCCGGATCCGCTTGACATTGTAGAGATGGTAGTACTCGTGGGCGATGAAGCTCAGCCAGCCTTTGTAGGATCGGGGATTGTCCCAACTGGAGGAGTTGGAAAAAACCGCCATGGAATTCAGGTGTTCAAGGCCACCGCCACCCTGGTCCATCATGATGAAGGTGTAGTGTTTGTAGGGAATTTCACCGATAAATCTGACAGCGCTCTCGACAATTTTTTTTATGTCGGCCACGAACTTGTCCCGGTCAAACGTCCCCAATTCTTCGACAGCGATCATGTGCGGGATTCCCTGGACGTCGAACGATAGGATCTCCTGATTGCCGATGAGAGTCGGGCAGTCGTACAGCACGTCGAAATCCGGCGCAAAAAATGTGTTCGGCCGCCCTGTGACCGGGTCGAGCCCGGTCGAAATCCTGTCCCCACTTTTATTCGGCTCGAAGGTGACGGTCACCGGATGACGAATCCGGCCCTCAACGTGCATGAACACGCCGGCAGGTGCGATAAAGGCCCGTCTGTCATCCAAGAAACTGTCGGCCACCGACCGGCTGAAGGCATACACGTCATAACTCACCGTGATCGCAGCCGACTTTCCGGACTCGACCTTCCAGGTGTTCTTGGCGGTCTTTTTCCATGCCAAAGGATTCCCCGCCCCGTCTTCGGCTTGAAAATTCAGGACATTCTTGGCGTAATCCATGACTCGGTAATAACCCGGCGTCCAGGCCGGCATTTTGAAATTCAGCGGATCGCCTTCCATGCCTTCGCATTGGAATACGACATGATAATAGTGCGCGTGCGGCTGTTCCATGGACACGAAAAACGCCATGGTTCCTTCCGGCTGCCGACCATGCGCAACCGACACGGTGACAAATAGTGTTAAACATAAAACGAAATAGCGGGATCTTTTATTCACCCTCATACCTCCTCAACAAAAATCGGAAAAATCCCATTCCCATTCGGCAGATCAATTGGTATCATGTTTTTGTGATTAGCAAAATATAACATTTAATTCATAAATATGCACGGAGGCGTGATGAATCGCCATTCAGAAGAACCTCTCAACCGTATTAATCTATAGGAATTTCCTTGCCCAGCCTCGGGAAGGCACAAATGGAGTCTCATCTTCAATGATTGGCGGGTGGGAAGGATCTACTCCTCTCTTGCGCATCTTGCCTCTGTGTGCGTTTGAGTAAAGCCCGTAATAACGCAGTGTGACTTGTCCTTTATCAGGAATATGGGAGGTTACTCTAGCAATGAATTCAAGGTAATCCATCCGCTCCTCTTCTGCTATGAGGTTTCTGTACTGGTAAGATACCTTGCCCTCGGTCTCATCAAAGGAAAGCTTCTTGAGAGAGAGTATGGATCTTATCATGTACTTGCCCACCCGCTCAGCCTCTTCCCGGGTCTTTGTGCGAACCCTACTGTGTACGTTGAAACCGGAGTGGCGCCAGCGCAGCACTTTTTGCACCAAAGAGAGGTTTATCAACTCTTTGCGAAGCAGAAGCGAGAAAACCTCCCGTCTCTTAAAAGGATACAAATCGCCGCTTTTCCCTCTTTTTCCCGTAATGGGCATAATTACCCAGAGTATCCTTATCATTGTTATGTTTTTATACAGTCCGAAATCATTCTTCATCAGCTTACTCTGGATTGGAGGAGGACTGTCTATCTATTATGGATACGCCAAGCACAGGGAAAGAGCAGAAGTGGGTCCAAAAATTTTAATAGAAGAGAAGGAAATTGCGCATAAAGATTTCAGGCTAGTTCTTGGAATCGAAGAGAAAGCAGAGGTACACCCACTTATGAAGGTTGCTCTATCATTGGTAAAGGAAAAGGATGGAGAAATTTTTGCTACGCATGTCATTTCTCTTCCTCCGCAGACTCCTCTAAATGTCGGAAAAAGATTTATTGAAGAGAGGAGGAAGCTTTTAAAGATTGCTGATGAGCTGGGGGAAAAGAACAAAATTCCAGTAAGTTTTAACATTAGAGTTTCCCATAAAATCTATCACGGTCTTTTGGATAGTGTCTCAGAAAATGATGGAAATGTATTGATCCTCGCAGCTGGGAAAATAACACCTCGGGGGAAAATTCTTGGGAGTGTTCTTGACCCGCTCGTTCAGGAGGCTCCATGTGATATAGGTGTCATGAAAATAAAAGGAGAAGGAAAAATCAGAAAGATTCTTTTGCCCACTGCAGGAGGCCCCAATGCAAAACTCGCCTTTGAGTGGGGTTTGTCCATAGCAAAACAGAACAGAGGAAAACTTACGCTCCTCTCAGTAATCAGTGATGAGAAAATGAGCAAAAGAGCAGAAAACTGCTTATTAGAGACAAAAAAGTCAGTGCAATATGATCCCAATATAGTAGAGGAGAAAATAGTTTCGGGAAGAAGCATTCTCAAGACTATCCTTGTGGCAGGCAAGAATTACGATCTAATTTTAATCGGTGCTAGCAAGGAAGGATTATGGAAAAGAGTACGATTTGGAACAATTCCCGAAAAACTTACGCGCACATCTCCTGTCTCTATCCTGGTAGTAAAAAAATATGAGGGAGGCATTTTCTCCTGGATAAGAAGGTTCTTGGCCGGATAAAAAACTTTCTAATATTTTTTTACAAGCTTAGCCGCAAGATACCCTAGAATAAATCCCACAAGCAGAAGAAAAACCATAAAAATGATCCGGGACATGCTGATTTTCCAGAACAATAACTGAAGGTCAACAACCTCAGTGTTTTGAATGGCAATTATTAAAGACAGGATAATTAAAATTAATATAATGATTGTTTTCGGTTTCATCGAGCATCCTCCTAATTAAGCTCTTTTTTTATTTATCCAGAAGACCGAATATTCTTATAAGCCAATTTTAAAGCCATTTCTTTCTTCTGAAAAAAACCAACATCGATACTGCAACGACAGCGATAATACCCCAGACCACAAAATATGATCCGCGCCATTTGAGTTCAGGCATGAACTCAAAATTCATTCCGTATATCCCTGCAATAAAAGTTAAAGGAATGAATATTGTTGCGATAATCGTCAGCACCTTCATTACTTCATTCATTCTGTTGCTCAAACTGGATAAATAGGTATCATGCATCCCAGATATCATGTCGCGGTATGTTTCCACTGTATCTAGATTATGTATAATTTTAGAATGCCTGCCCGATACTGAAGAAAATTGCAGAAAGCGATTCCCCTGGGCGGCGGTCCAGCTTAAAGCCCCAGTCAAAGCGAACAAGAGCAAATGGTGTATTAAAACGTAAGCCAAAGCCTGTAGATTTCCGGACATTAAAAGGATCAAAGTCAGACGCTTTCGAATATACGTTTCCAACATCTAAGAAAACAGCTCCGCTCAGTCTTTTGTAAAGAGGGAATCTCAACTCCTGGTTTAATATAAATACGGCATCACCGCCTTGTGACTGCCCTGTATAAGGGCTTTTTGGACCAATCTCATTCTTCTCAAACCCGCGAATTGTCGTTCCTCCGCCAGCAAAAAATCTCTCGCTGGGCACGAGCTCTTCCCCCAATCCTTTGCCAAGACCTATCCGCACGGCGGATGCCCAGGTCAGAAAACGAGCTAGATTCTTATACGAAAAGAATTGACCAAAATAACGCACAAATCCAACATCGGAGCCAAGAAATCTAGGAGCATACTCCATACTTTGTGAAAGGAACGTCCCCCGGCTGGAATTGAGCAAGTTGTCTCGTGTGTCTCTTATTAAAGCGACATTCAGAATTCCAAGGTGGAGGATGGGCTTTAAACCTAATGGCGCTCCAGATTCATTTTGAAAAGTATGACTGCGCTCAAATGTATAATTATAAGAGAGAATATAAAACCTTTTGAACTTAACATTTTGTTGAAAAGTGAAGCCAATCCGATCAACTGTAAATGCTGGCTTTATGCTCCGATTCACGAAGGTGAACAGCTCCGTGTTTATTTTTTTGGCGAAGAAATAATGGCTTCTAAAAAAGACTTTTAGATTACGCTCATCACGATTTAAACGAAAGCTTGTCCCCAAAAGCTGTGATCTACCGAATAAATTTCTGTTGATAAGCTCGCCAGTGACTCCAAATAAGGTCTCAGTATCAAACTGGACTCCATACCGCAGACGGTAAGGTTTAAGTTCCCTGACATGAACCTCAACTCGATAGGGTCTCTCTAAACCGGATGGATTATCCTCTTTCTGGTAAGAAGCATCTGGAGCCTGGTCTAAAGGTACGGCATCTATATTCACACGGTCGAAGATCCCCAGATCATACAGTCTCTTTCGGGTCTCATTAATTGCCTGAAAATTAACAGCGTCCCCTTTTTTGAATATTATTTCGCGACGGATGATCTCATCTTTCGTGAGAGTATTTCCAGAGACGAGGATTTGAGCAACGACTGCTTGTGGATTCTCATTAATATTGAAATTTAAGTCAACAAAATTCTCCTCTTCATGAACGCTTACAAAGGATTGAACATTTACTTGATTAAATCCTCTTTGGGAATAAATTTCTTTTATTTTTAAATTGGCTTCTCTGAATTTTATCTGAGAAAAGACATCTCCCTCGTTGATGCGGATCTCATTTATAATCTGGCTGTTGCCGAAAAACTGATTTCCACTTACACTGATTTGTCTCACCTTAAATTGAGGACCTTCTTCGACCATAAAATCAATCTTTACTTTTCCCTTTGTTGGGTCAAAGTTTATTTTCGGAGGATGAACTCTGGCGCGAAGGAATCCATTCTGTGCATAAAGAGATTCTAGATTTTTTGTGGCTGTTTGGGGGTTTAAAAATAGAGATTTGACCCAACCCCCTTTCTTGAGAAATTTATTCAGCTCCTCTCTGGATAAGAATTGATATCCTGAGTAATCAATATCTGGCGTTTGATATTTTATTCCTTTGTCGATTCGAAAGTGTATAATTTTTTCATCCTCCCGACCTGTCAATTCTTCTGTATGAATTGCCACTTGATAATATTTCTTCTCTACAAAGTGAAGACGCAGCCGATTTTTTATTTCATCGATCACTCGCTGTCCAAAATAACCGCCCGTCCATATGTTTTTGACATATTTTTTTAATTTTCTTGGAATATCTGCTCCCTGATATTTAAGGAAGATTTTTGGGCCAGCCTCAATGTTGAATGTTATGTTCACCCTTCCATTCTCTTCTTCTCTTTTCGTATCGAGAGCATAGCTCAGGAAATTATTTTTTAGATAAAATTTATGGACTCGATCCAATTTCTCCTGAAGTTTATAAAAATCAAAACGCTTTCCCTTTCCAAGCTTCATCAGAGACCGAATCTTTTTCTCTGGCAAGCCCAAATTGCCTTTGAACGCAACTTCTCCAATAATAAGCTCCTTTTTCAGTGAACGATCCCCGGGCATCTGCAGCCTCTTTTCATCCATGCCAAAACGAAGTTCATGACGTAGAGCAAAACTATATTCATTGTCATCACGTTTAACTCCTTGGAGATTGATGTCACGGATTGGATTATAATTAAGAATCCAAGTCTGGTTTTGAGCATCCTTCAAATCTTGAGAAAAAATCAGCTCTGTATCGCTGCGAATATGTTGACCGACAGTGATTCGCGCTCCGGGGTTTTCCTCAGTGGATACCAAGCTAGCATCAATTTTTACACTTTCTAAGCCCAGGCTTTTCATGGCGGACTGCTCCAGCTTTCCTGTGAATGCGTTGTTAATGTAAGAAAGTGCCTTATTTCCGGCCACATTAATGACAGAGGTAGAGGCGCTTTCTAAAGTTTTTCCAGTCACCAGAAGGGAGACAATATTAGGCTCCGAGATTGGCGGATCTGATACAAAACTAGCAGAAAATTTATCCGGAGTCCCCGCCAGAATCAGCCGGATTTCATAGTCACTGACCCGCGTCCGGGCATTGATATTCAAGTCAGGTTCTATCCGATTGGGATTGACAAAATCGACTATCCCCTGCTCAATAAGGAAAGCGTTCCTTCCAAAATAGATTTCTCCGCCTTCCTCCAGAACCGCTCGGCCATTGAGTGCAGGATTGTAAAACGCGCCAGATAGCTTGAGATCAGCAGTGACTTCGGATTTAGAAATATTATTATCTATTAGAAGATTATTCAAAGTCGCGACTGTGATATTGAGGTTTAAATTGCCTAAAAATTCATTCGGTTTCCGGATGCCTCCGGTAACAGCTCCCCGACGCAAATACCTATAAAGTGCTGACTCAACACTGAAATGTTCTGTATATTTAGCGCTGACAATTTCGACACCTCCGTTCAGAACATGCTTTTTCCCATCAGATTCGAATCTTATTTTGCTGGAAACCTGAGAACGCAAACCAGCCGGAAAGTCAAAAAGCATATTATCAGCATGTAGGTTGATTCCAGCTTCTGTGATTGACCATTTGCTGAATTTCACATCTCCATCTATTGCTAGTTTTCCGCCGTTGATATCACCTTGGATGTTTTCAAATACCAGCCGATTCTTATCAAATTTCACCTTTCCGTTCAGCCGGCTCAAAAATATGCTTGGATAAAGCCTCTGGAGACCGGCATTTTGAAATTCCACGAAGCCATGAAATACAGGACTGCGTAGGCTCTCAGTGATTTTTACCTCAAGGATGCTCCTCCCGGAAAAAACTGTGTCTTTAAGAAATGCACTGAACATTTTTAATTCTATTCCACTCTCGATGAGAACATTTAAGGCCTTTTCTCCTGTTACGCCTATTTCGCCACTAACAGCGAAATGGTTTTCTCCATCAGAAAAAGCTATAGCTTGAAGCGTAATTTTTCTATCTTTTAAAATAATCTCTAAGGGGCTTTCTTGACGAAAAGGAACAGATAGAATTTCCAGTTCGAATCTATCAAACTTTGCCGTGCCTGACAATTCGTTTAAATTAAGGCTTTCTCCAGTTATTTCAATCTTTCCATCAATTTTTCCTCTTATCTCCTGAAAGATTCCTTCGGGGAGAAAAAATTTCAGGGTTGCCGGATTTAAGTTCTGGAAGCTGAAGCGAATGTCTGTTGACATCTTTTCAAAATCATGCAGAGCTTCAGGAAGCTTTAAAGGAAGGGATGCCAAGGGTATATCTCCTTCAAGCCTGTATATGCCATCGGCAAGACGGAAGGAAAACGATTCAATGCGCATCATGTTCTCTGAAATTTTTAGACGGAATCCGAAGTCTTCAATTAAAAAAGGTATCTTTGTAAATTGACCCCTGGCATTAGATAAATCTAAAGTGGCATTTAATACAGGGCTTAGTATGGAGCCCTTTACATGAGAATCTATATCCAGGGAACCCTGTGCCGCAATATCTTGGTGAAAGCTCGCCAACAGCGCTAAATCAATATTTGCTGCAAGCTCTAGCCCTTCAGAAGAAGGAGCTTCAACCGGGAGTGTTCCTTTAACATGAATCTCTGTTCCAGGTCCTACCAAATTCAGGCTTTCGACCTGCAAGGCTTCTGAGTCAAAAGATATGATAATAGGCCCCTCATTCCGGATCTGATGCTTCTGCATTTTTAATCTTAATTCTTCTACATGTGCCTGAATATTCATAGTTTCTCTTGGATGACTCAGGTTAAGATTAGTATCCACTCTTGCTTTCAGGTTCCCAGTAAACTCCTGAATTCTCTCAGACAGGATCCAGCTTTTGAGCTTTTCCAATGAAAGTTCATTGACCCTGAAGATCGCTCTAAAAGGGTATGGATAAGCCAGTCGCAGGAATCCTTCTATATCACTCGAATAAAGAGGAGCCACGATTCGGAACTCTAATTCTTCCCCCGATGAATCTGCGCTAATCTGCAAATCTCCCATGTCTTGGGTGTTGAAAGTAACGCCCTTCAGCCGGCCTTTTGCCACAAATCGAGGGAAACGAAGAGTTCCTCTTCCTTCTAGATGAAAATCAACTGCTGCGCTAATTTTATTGGTTGACCGAGGCACCTGAAAATCCTGTAGCATCAATGAATCTATCGAGACTCGGGCGTTGTAGCTACCTTGCTCGATATTGTATTGACCGCTGGATTCTATTCTGCCCTGGGATTTCACCGCCTTTAAAGAACTAAGTTCTATTTCCTTATTTCGATAATTTCCAGCGATTTCAACTCTTTCAAATTTCTGGTTGTATAAAGAGACATCAGCAAAAACCAGCGAAGACTCGACAATCGGATCATCGAGTCTCCCTTCTATAAGAGCTTTGAGTTCTATCTGTGCTTTTGCAGGTATGTCTTGCCTGAAAGCTCTAAGGATTCTCTCTAAGGAAAGTTGTTTTCCAGCGACTTTAAGACGCATAGAGCGTTGCGCGTTCTTCATCGGATAAAAACCGGTTATTTCAAAAGTCCCCTGTCCCTCCTGTATACGAAGAGGGTCAACCCGGATTGCTTCAGAGTCATAGATTACTTTTCCTTCTAATTTTATCTCCCTGAAATTGTGTACAGATATCTTTTTGCTTTCAACTTCTGCTTCGATGCGGGGTAACTTCAATGAGCCTCCAAATATTCCTGAAATACGAATTTGACCATCAATGTCCAGCTCATCTATATACTCTCTATTTTTGTCTGGAAAAGATCTAAGAAACAGAGAAGATAAGGTTTTAATATCCTTCGCTTCCAGTCTAAAGCTTCCCGAGAGTAATTTGGAGTCCACATGAAACTTTCCGGCCAGCGACGCCTCTGGTATCGACAGATTCCTCGCAGATAAAGTGACCTTCCTAGAATCAAAATCTGCTAGGATGAGTCCAGATAGAGGAATTCGCTCGGGCGCTACAATCTTTTGATCCTCGGGAAAGAACTGTATTCTGGCGCGCCCTTTAACAGAATCTAACGAAAAACCTGTCCAAGAGGCACTCAGGGATCCCGATGTCCTCGAGGCAATAGAATATGGCTCGAAGGAGAAAAAATCGGAACTTTCTATATTTATGGATTTCCATTGAAGGTCTATTCGATTACCTTCTTTCCAGTTAAGAGGATGCAATTCTCCTTTCGCATGAATCACTCCTTCAGACATTTTTATATGCATGGAATCGATGGAAAGCAGCTTGTCTTTCCAATATCCATCCGCTTCCAGGTTTACATTTTTAAATCTATCAAAATGAAGGTTTTCACCTTGTAATTTGATTCGCGCTGTGATCGTTTTCAGATATCCCTGCAAATGAGCCCTCAGGTCAAGCCTTCCTGCTAAATCTTTATCGATCGACATGCCAGAGACTATTTCTTTCAAATCCAGTTTCCCCAGCAGGTTTAGGTTGACGTAGGCAGATGAGAAGTAATCAACACGACCGGAGAGTTTAAATTCACTCTGGGCAAGATTTAATTTGAATTCCTCTAAATCAATTCCTTTATAATCGAGTTCTGCCTTTGTTAGGAAATCATCAATAGAGTAACGCACCCTGTTGTAGCTTATATAGCCCTTCTCGTGCATCTCCAGAGAAAGCCAGTGCTTTCCTTCGCCAAGCCAGTTTATATTCACCCATATTGACGATAGTTCCCACTCAACGTTTCTTACCCGGTCAGTGAAGTGAACTTGAGCATTCCGAATGCATGATTGATTAAAAACAAACTCTGGAATTTGCGTTTGGGCCTTGGAGGGTTTTTTTGAACCAGCTTGGAAAGGGATATTGTTCGTACCGTTTTGAGCAATATGGATATTGATTTTGGGATTTTGTATATCCAGCTCTCGAATTTGAAGTCTTTTTCCAAAAACAAGAGCCAAAGGAACTCTCATCTTAACCTCATCCGCTTGAAAAAAAGGAGGTAAACCAGTCTGGCTGATATCATGTATTACCACTCCTTTAAGAGTGAACCGAAACTTCAGGAGATTGTAATCCAAAGACTGTGCAGTGAGGTGAATCTTTTTAGTTCGTTCGATATAGCCTGAAGCATACTGCAATATTTTTGACTTCATAAATCGAGTGTTCAGCAGAGAAAATACCGCAATTACCAGCAACAACAGAGATAGAGATACAATTATTACTTTTTTCTTCTTGAATTTTAATCTCATTTTAGAATCTAACAGCCTTTAACTCTTCCTTATATATTCTACATAATCTGCAATCATAATTAAATCATACCCCACATTGCCTATGGATAATAAGGGCGGATTAGAGTCCCATATTGAATTGTTCACGATTAATATGGCAGTTCCAGTTGATGAGAAGGCGCTTTCCAGAATTACATCATAAAAAGCCTACTTCAGTTCAGCGCTGATCTCAGCTCCCAAAAGGTAAACCAATACAGAATAATAAAGCCAGAGTTGAAGAAGGATGATTGATCCTATAGACCCATATACAATGGAATAGCGGTTGATACTGGCAATGTAAATGCCGAAAATATGTTTTAGAATTTCCCACAATGCTGCAGCAACAATTCCACCTATCAATAGATTCTTAAAAGGCAATTTTCTGCTAGAGAAATATTTATAAGAAAAAGAGAAAAAAGTAGCTTCAACTATAAAATCCGCTATTAATATAACATAGTAAGATTTCACAACTGGGATCTTTTCCAACTTTGAAGCAAGAACAACGCCGCCAAAAAGTATAATAAAGGCCGCAACCACAGTGCTACGGCCTATTCCGAGCTGATCTAGCGCCATAACAAACGACAGCATAATAATAATGGTTTTCACTCCCTTGCTTAAAAAGGCGGAGAATCCTATTCCGGCGTTAACCGAAGCTATAAGAGTTGTCCTCCCTAAGAAATTGCCAAGTATATATCCGATGGCAACAAGAACAGCAGCTATAAATATTTTGGGAAGATAGAGAAGAAATTTTTCAAGGAATCCTTCAATAGCGGGAACTTTCAGTGCATAAAGCGCAATGATGAGAAACAGAACCACTAGAAGCCAATAAAAAAACCTGCCCAAAATTCTTGATGGGGATTCTCTTAATCCAATTTTTTCAAGTACTCCTGTCAGGCCTACCTTGATAAAAAAACGGTCTAGATGCAAAAGCTTTGAGAACTTTATGATGATCAACTTAACAATCCAGGCAATAAACAAACCGAGGACAAATATGATTATTGAGCTAAGAAAACTGGGCAAGAATTCAACAAGTCTTTGGAAAAAATCTTTTAATGGCTCAGTAATGATTTTATCAAGCAAATTTCTCATAAAAACCTCCTCATTTTACATCGAACTTAGACTTCAGCTTCCCATTTTTCAATAAGATATGACTTTTCTCTTTCATAAGAAATACAGAGCTCTTCCAGTCTCTTTTCAACTTTCTCGGCTGTACTTTCCCAAGTTTCAATAACAAAGGATGCTACTTTTCCAAGATAGAGCGGTGTAAGCGATTTTATTATATGTTCCTGGCTCATTAATTTTCTGTGAGAGGCCAGGGCGAAGCTGTAAATTATTTTCACCCATACATCATCAGGGAGAGAAAACCTGTCTCTTGCCTTCTCAGCGCAGCCTTTAAGAAGACCCAGGACTTCTCGTGGCAAAAACAACTCATACAGAGCAGAGAGATCTTTAACGCCGATCCTGAATTTTTCTATCATTCCTTCTAGATTAACTTGGATTGGCTCAAGGCCTACCGAGTAGACAAATCCAAAGGTAGAAATAGCTTCAGATTGAGAGACCTCCTTCCATACAGGGAAGTATTCTTCCATGAGATTGAACACAGAACTTACTACCTGATGAAGCATTGAACTCAGGTCGGCTCCCGGGTCTTTAGGGTCATGAATCTTTGCCCCAAGAAAGGCCTGACAAACTTTGAAGGAGTTGGCAACTGCTGTTGTCGTCATCCAAATATCAATGCCAAAACGGGCCACATCTGTTTCCCATACATCCTTATCAAGATAAAAAGTAGCGAGTTTACCAGAGAATCCAAAATCTCCGCCAATCGGCTGACGGATTCTCTTTCCATAGAGTGCCCTTGTTATCGGATAAACAATAGTATTGGTAATAGTCCCATCGTACTTATGCCTGAGATAATAAGGGGAAACATAATCATATCCTTCATCAAGTACCGGTTTTATAAGCAATTCAATCCACTCAGGGGTTATACTCCTTAGGTCTGAGTCTACTACCGCACACCCCTTTGCATTAAGTTCATTGGCATCTATTTCCAAACCAGATAAAATTATATATAGTAATCCATATTTACAGATCTCTGAGGAAGGATAAATAAACGGTTAGCCTGAATTATTCATAAAAAATGCCGACGCTTTTTATTATTTCAGCAATATCAGGAAGTTATCCTGATATGTTCTTTTTCAAGAAAAAATTCTTTATATTCATCGGCATTTTTTATGAATAATCCAGATTAGTTATAAAAATATCGGAGTAGTAAAAAATCTCATGGAACGGGAGGATAAACACGACCATGGTTAAAGAAAAATTTTTAAGAATTCTCAGAAAGTATTTCGTTACAGGGATGATTGTCCTTGTTCCAATATGGATAACAATCATAGTCATCAGGGCTGTTGTTAATCTGATAGGCGGCACATTTGATCTTCTCCCACCTGTTCTTCACCCGAGAACATACATTCCATTTTTTGGCATTGAACTCCTCATAGCACTCCTCCTCATAATCATTGTAGGGATAATAACAAGTAACTTCGTTGGGAAAAAATTTCTCAGCCTTGGTGAAATAATTCTGGCAAAAATACCTGTCGTCAAAACAATCTACCAGGGAGTGAAGCAGCTCACTACCGGAATTATGAGCGATAAAAAAATGTTCACTCGCGTCGTGCTCCTTGAATTTCCGATAAAAGGTTTATTCTTTATCGGGTTCGTTACTGGAGAGGGAACAGAAATGATACCGAACAGTACAGATAAAAAAATGCTGAAAATATTTATCCCGACAACCCCTAATCCCACTTCAGGATTCTTTTGTATGGCTGCAGAAGACGAAGTCAAGCCCCTCAATATCAGTGTGGATGAGGCGTTTAAACTGGTAATTTCTGCGGGATTCTCTGAAGTCCACCTGGATTACAAATAGAAAACACCCTATTTAATATTCATCCTTTTTCTTCCAACTTTATCTCATACATACAGGTGCTCTTAGAATCAAAAAACTGTAGAAAACTATATCAATTAAATGTAATATAGACCTCCAAAGCGAAAAACTGAAATTAAATTATATTAGCGTAAAGGCTGAGAAGTGATGACTTCGGGAAAATGAGAGAAAGGAGACCATCGAGATGAACTTAGAATCATTTTTGGGCTCTGATATATTCACATGGATTGTCATTCCGCTTCTCATATTTGTGGCACGTGTTGTCGATGTGACCCTCGGAACAATGCGAATCGTGTTTATCTCTAGAGAATTAAAATATCTTGCACCCATAGTTGGTTTTTTCGAAGTCATAATCTGGCTGGTTGCCATTAGACAGATAATGCAAAATCTGAATAATGTTGCCTGCTATATAGCCTATGGAGCAGGTTTTGCATTGGGCACGCTGATCGGCATTCACATCGAGCATAAGATGGCTATAGGGAGTTCAATTATCCGGATAATTACCAAAAAGGACGCGACAGAATTGATAAAAAATCTTAGGTCCGAAGGCTATGGAACCACAAGCATTGATGCAGAAGGCTCAGAAGGAAAAGTGCATGTTATCTATATGACCATACGACGTCAAGATTTCGAAAATATCGCTCAAATCATTAGAGAATTCAATCCCAATGCGTTCTATACGATGGAAGACGTCAGATTGGTTAGTAAAGGGATCTTCCCGATGAAAAAGCCCTCTTTCTCAGGAATTCCTCTTCTGGGACCTTTCAGGTTTTGGAGAAAAGGGAAATAATCTTTTATATATTATCTTTTCAATTAAGGACTCTACCTCTTCCCGCCTATAGCCATTTCAGTGACTTTAAAGGAAGGACTGTTCAGGCCTCCCCTGATATCTAGATCGTTAGCCACAATTTCAATATTCTTCAATATATCAAGAGCATTTCCCCCGAGTGTGATACCATCCACTGGATATGTATTTGTTATCCCTTTTCTATTAATTCATCCCCTTGATTGATGGAAAGTCTTAAATTCTATCGTAGAATGCTTTTAGATAAATCGTTAAATTCATTAAATGGTTTTATCATATCTTTGAGCACAAAGAATATTTTTTTTACTTCTTCCTTCGATGCTTCAGAAGGGAAAATAATTAAGGGCTTATTTTCTTCTTTCATTATTCCAAGATAATGTCCATCAGAAGGAGCGTATAAAGCTAATCTAAACTTAATATTATTGTTTAAAGAATTTTAAGATGATTATTTCTTCTTTTCCAGCGATTTCAGTTTCTGAACCGCCGGTGGATAGGACGGATTGAATTCCAGCGCTTTTTGGTAATAGCGAACAGCCGTATCCTTCTGACCGTCATCCCAGTAACCCTCTCCGAGATAGAACAGGGCGTTGGGATCGGACGGATATTTCTCCAGGTTCACCTTGAACACTTCAATCGCCTCCTGAACCTTTCCGCGCGGAATCTATAGGAATTTCCTTTTTGTGCTTGCGGCAAATCTCTCACAATTTTCCTCAATTTCTACCCAATAACATCCTGGAATGAGCTTATCAAAGGGAAAAAGATGAGATCAAGGATAAAACAAAGAAACAAAACGATAAAAAAAGCAAAAAGGTCAGCCATATAATAGACTCCTCCTCTCAAATCGACAAAAAGCAGTCAAGAATGCTCTCAGAAATACTCGCCCCTCTCTTCGGCTGCCATCAACAGCTCCTTCTGGACGATCTGAGGGGGAGGTGGTCGTTCGGCATGAAAAGTGAGATTGAGGTGAGCGATGATCTTAATAGCTAATATCATAGAAAAAATAAAGGTCAATGCAGAATAAAAAAAATAAGCTTATAGACCTCAGGAATAAATTTCAGATAAAATATAATCCTGGAGGAAAAGATGGAAAATTTGATTCGCTCAAGGAAGTTATATATTTATTCAGCAATTTTAGTTTCTGTGATTTTCTCCTCTGTCTATTCTGTTTATGCAAAAGAAATTCCATACGGAACCGGCTCCTGGCAGTCAGATACGCTTGGCAACCACCGTGTTGTCATCCGGGTTTCTGAAAAGGCTGATGCTGTTTGGATTCATATCCCCTGGCGGCGAAGAGATCATAATCCTGAGAAAAAAAACATCATTATTATTGAAGCAAAAACAGGTGCACATGTGAAAAATATCAGTCGCATAAAAATCAACAGAGGATTTGGAAATTTGGTCTTTCAGCCTCTGAGCGTACCCGGTGAGTACTACGTTTATTACATGCCATATATAATGTCAGGCCGGAATTATCCCAAGGTGAATTATCAGGAACATGCCTCCACTGCCGATTCTGCCTGGCTTCAACGTAACGGCTTAATTTCAGACAGACTAGCTCTTTTAAAAAGAGATAATTTCCCTCAGGCGCAGGTTGTTGAAATACAGTCTTTAGATGAATTTAACAGCTTCTATCCTATGGAAGTTATCGCTACCGAAGAGGAGACAAAGAGATTGCTTGAACGCAATCCGCAATCCCCTTATCTTTTGTTTCCGGAAGACCGAAAATACCCCATCAGGATGACCGGTGACCTGCCTTTTTTATGGATTAAAAAAGGGCCTCAAAGTGTATTCAGAGGTGTTGCGGCACGGGGTGAGTTTTATGTCTTTCAAATCGGATTTTACGCCGCGAGAAAATCAGTTGAAGATATTGATGTATTGTTTTGTGATATAAACAACTCGGCAGCCGGAGCTGTCATCCCTTCCTCATCTTTCCGCTGTATTAATACAGGTGGAATCAACTGGAACGGCGAAAAATTTGATAAAATCTGTGCAGTAAAAAAAGGTGAAGTTTATCCTTTATGGTGTGGTCTCCAGATTCCAACAGATATCCCTCAAGGCAGATATGAAGGAGTGATGACCGTGGCTCCCAAAGGGATGAAAGAATCTCAAGTTAAGCTCATCCTCAATGTCAAGAAAGAAGTCTTAAAAGATGCAGGCGACAGTGAGCTCTGGAGACATTCACGATTACGCTGGCTTGATTCAAAGATTGCTTTTGATGACAACATTGTCCCGCCGTTTACTTCCATGAGAGTCAAAGACAACACAATAAGCTGTCTTGGAAGGAGTGTGACAATTAGCAAGACAGGATTACCAAAAAGGATACAAAGCATGTTTTCTCCTGAAGTGACACATATTCTTAAAACAGGCCGGGATATTTTATCTTCTCCAATAGAGCTGATTGTGGAAAAAACGGATAATCAAATTTTATCGTGGGAAGGAAGAGGAGTAACAATAGTAAAGAAAAAGCCCGGCGCAGTTGCCTGGGAATCAAAATGTTATACAGGAGAATTTTTTTTAAACTGTTATGCCCGGATGGAATTTGATGGACATGTCGAGTTTAAAGTTATATTAAAGGCTTCAAAAACAACTGAAGTTAGTGATATTCGCCTAAAGATTCCATTATTTAAAGATATCGCTAAATACATGATGGGAATGGGTGTTAAAGGAGGTTTCCGCCCCAGCCAATTTCAGTGGAAATGGGACCAGAAGAAAAACCAGGATTCTGTGTGGATAGGTGATGTTAATGCTGGATTGCAGTGTTCTTTAAGAGCAGAAAATTATTCTCGTCCTTTGAACACAAATTTTTACCTTTCCAAACCGCTGAAGATGCCACCCTCCTGGTACAATGACGGAAAAGGCGGATGCACAATTAAACAAACGGATAAAAATACTGTTTTAATAACTGCTTACAGCGGACAGCGGACAATCAATGAGGGCGAAAATCTCTATTTTAATTTTAATCTTCTTTTGACACCATTTAAAACACTCGATACAAAAACTCAGTGGGCTACCCGTTTTTACCACGCTTTTAAACCTATAGAAGAAATTGCAAAAACAGGTGCGAATACCATCAATAACCACCACGCCAATACAGTGAATCCTTATATCAATTATCCTTTTCTGCACACAAAAGAAATGAAAGAGTATGTTGATGAAGCCCACGCTAAAGGACTCAAAGTCAAGATATATAACACTATACGGGAGCTTTCCAACCATGCAGCTGAAATATTTGCTCTCCGGAGCTTGGGCGATGAAATCTTCTCCCGAGGTCCAGGTGGTGGATATTCATGGCTGCAGGAACATCTTGGTTCAGACTATATAGCTGCGTGGTTTGTTCCTAAACTCAAAGATGCTGCAATCATCAACAGCGGTATGTCGCGCTGGCACAATTATTACCTTGAAGGTTTAAACTGGTTGGTCAGGAATATCGGGATAGATGGTCTCTATATTGATGATGTTGCCTATGACCGTACTACCATGAAGCGCGTCAGAAAAATATTGGACCGGGGCCGCAAAGGGGCACTTATTGATTTACACTCAGCAAACCAGTTTAATCCAAGAGACGGATTTGCTAACAGCGCCAATCTCTACCTTGAGCATTTTCCTTATTTAAACCGTATCTGGTTGGGTGAGTATTTTGATTATGGCTCTTCACCTGATTTCTGGCTTGTGGAATTGTCAGGTATTCCCTTTGGAGTTATGGGGGAAATGCTTCAAGATGGCGGGAATCCCTGGCGAGGTATGATATACGGCATGACCTCCCGTCTCCCCTGGGCAGGTGACCCAAGACCTTTATGGAAAGTCTGGGATGAGTTTGGTATTCAGGATGCTCAAATGATCGGATACTGGGTTCCTTCCTGTCCTGTTAAAACGGACAACAAGGATGTTCTTTTAACGGCTTATGTTAGAAAAAATAGCGTATTGATCTCGATTGCAAGCTGGTCAAAAGAACAGGTTCGATGCCGTCTAAAAATTGATTGGGATGCTTTAGGAATAGACCCCGATAAAGCACATCTCCGGGCCCCGCTTATAAAAGATTTTCAGGACTCAGCCATTTTTAAACTGACAGATAAAATACTCGTAGAACCTGGCAAAGGATGGCTTTTGATTCTCAATGAACGATAAAAAAAGAAAAAATCAACTTTCTGAATCTCTTTTAAATTGTTTGGCATATACCCGATTTTTGATAAAAACAGATTAAGAAAAATTCAAAAAGATTTACAAGAGGAAAACATCATTCCTCCGATACTCCTCTATCATCTTATCCGGCCATAGACCAGCCTGGATTTCACCTATGTGGGCTTTTCTCAGAAAAAACATACAAAGTCTTGACTGCCCGATACCGCCGCCAATAGAGAGAGGCAATTCCCCTTTAAGTAATTTCTGATGGAAAAACAATCTTCTTCTTTTGGTTGTTTTTGTCATCTCCAGCTGTCTTTCCAGCGCCTGTTGATCCACTCTGATTCCCATTGAAGAGATTTCAAAGGCGCATTCCAAAACAGGGTACCAGACAAGGATATCCCCATTCAGCCCCGGTCCTTTTTCTGTGGAAGTTGTCCAGTCATCGTAATCAGGGGCTCTCCCGTCATGGGGTTGTCCATCTTTCAACGGCGAACCGATTCCAATGATAAAAACCGCATCTTTCTCTTTACAAATAGCATTTTCCCTCTCCTCCGAGCTCAATTCAGGGTATTTTTCTTCAAGTTCCTCAGAGTGAATAAAAACAATTTCATCAGGAAGAACGGGTCTGATTTTAGGATAACTTCTACAAATAAAGTCTTCTGTTTTTTTCAAGACTCCATAAATTTTCCTAACAATACTTCTCAAAAAGTCCAAATTTCTCTCCTCTTTTGAAATGACTCTTTCCCAGTCCCATTGGTCGACATAAAGAGAATGTAAATTGTCAAGAACTTCATCAGGCCGGATGGCATTCATATCTGTATATATGCCTTCGTCTATTCTGATCTTCAGGTTGGCAAGGGTTAGCCTCTTCCATTTAGCCAGAGACTGGACGATTTCAGCCTTTGTATTGCTCATATTTTTTATATTAAAAGAAATTGGCCTTTCCACACCAGTTAGATCATCATTAATACCGGTTCCTGCTTTAACAAATAAGGGAGCTGTTACGCGACTTAGATTTAATGCTGTTGCAAGGTTTGCCTGGAAAAAATCTTTTATCAATTTGATTGCCTTTTCAGTTTCCTTAACATTCAGAATTGATTGATAGTTCTCTGGAATTCTGTAATTTTTACCCATAATTATCCTCCATAAATATTCTGATTTGAAATTTGCGAAATAGGTTTGAAAATGCTATTGGGTGGTAGTAACCACCCAATTATTATTCTGATTGTTGTTGATTAAAAGTGAAACAATTCTTGCAAATGAGAAATCTTTCATAATAGGCATTAAATAATTATAAGCGCTTCTGACCTATTGTCAATGAGCGCAAAATTTTTTAAAATGGAAGGCTGCTCTTGATCTCTATTTTTTACGATGACATAAGCTAAGAGCGAGATTCTTATTTCTCGGGGCCGGACCAAGCTAATTCGCTGTGCTTGACTGATAAAAATTACATGCTTATACTGAAATCATGAAATTTACAAAAGCAAAAATGTTTAACAGGAAAGCTTCAGATCC
>Ga0209986_10000533_pt1 | contig 36821 bp, 17 predicted proteins | sample BlataG_FD_183168 | JGI IMG/M metagenome (GOLD analysis project Ga0209986, IMG submission 183168) | Deep subsurface microbial communities from Black Sea to uncover new lineages of life (NeLLi) - Black_00105 metaG (SPAdes) (version 2) | ecosystem: Environmental > Aquatic > Marine > Oceanic >... | reverse complement strand
TGAGAACAATCGCCGCGACACCTGCAAAAACAAGGGCCCAGATGAGCCTGGGCTCAATCTGGTTGAGCGATTTGCTGCCGATTTCGGCCACGATGTAGTAGATCATAAAGAAGGGTACAATCCCGCACCCCTGTCCAATAATGGCCAGTAATCCTGAAAAAATCAGTTTGCTTTTCTGGGGGCCGGCCAGGCATATCAACCCACCCAGTCTTGTCCGTTTTTCCGGTTTTGGCTCCATGATGGCAGTACCTCCATATTGCTGAAAAGAATGAGCGGCTTCCAATATCCTTTTTGTTCATACTTTATGGCTATTTCCTCCGGCCAATCTTGATGTGTATGTTCCATTAGAATAAACATCTTTTTTGTCAAGAAGCAAGGCGAAGTACTCCTGTAGGAAGTGACGTTTCGGTTAGCGGGGTAAAGTTAAAGCCCAGATTACCTGTCTCGTAAGCTATTTGTTCAAGGCCAAACGTAAACCAGTCATATTCCAGTTCAAAGGTACGTAAAACTGAATGTTGATCAAGCACCCGGTATGTAACCGCCCAACGCATACGTTTATCATCTATAGGCTTGCCCTCTATCCAGACTTCATAGAAATATGAACCGACTCGGACACGACCTGCTTGTCTTCGAGAAACTGGTTGCGGCTCATTGACGATCATAATATCTACGATAATTAATCCATTAGGGTCTAATTTTTTTGCTAACAACCGCCACATTTCTTGACGGTCTGATTCATTGATAAAGCCAATTGTGCCTAAAATTACGACGGCAGCTAAACGTTCTGGTAAGACAATATCTTGCAAACGACCGGGAAATACAGTTACTCGCTGCCGCAGTTCTTTACTTTGCATTAGCCGGCACATTAACGCAACGCGCATTACTGCTGATGGCTCTATGGCAATGATCTGGGCTGTGGGTAACGTTTCTGCTATGAGTTTTACACCTTGCCCGGTACCCGCTCCGACATCTATCACGGGCCCAGCATTTACTGGAACGGTCTTTAGCTCCGAGGCAATTGCTTCTCGGCGCAAATTCCATTCTTCCTCACTCAGGATATCATAAAATTCACCGGACTGTGTATAGGGGTCTGATATAAAACTATTCATTGTAGTCACACCTCAATCTGGTAGATCGAATTTATATTCATTATTCACCAAGTCCATAACAATAAGCGTACCTATTTCTGATGTTTAGTTACCACCTATATCCTCCTTGATATTTTCGGTTGCCAAAGCTTGCAGGTCAGCCAAAGCTAATGGCTGCGCATCTTCAGGAGAAATAATTTGTGCCGAGCCTAACTGTTGCCCTATATCCTGCCAGACACGGCAAGCCGTTAGTTGGTATTGGTCTAAACGTTTATCATCCTTACCGGAGAGTATTGTTTGCCGAAATCGGCATAGAGAACGTTTAATGCTCTCAGGCCATAGATGAGTAAATACAGTCTTGAGCGGTCTCTTCTGCAGCGGCTCCACAAGCTCCGTTATTGGAAGATTTAAAAGGGAATCGGAGCCGTATATATCAAGAACTCCATCTTTTCGACGTCGGACATGCATACGTGGAGTCCATAAAACGAGACCATGCGTATCTGTTAACATAAGACTACCGTTGTTAGTGCAAATTACAATGCGATGTAATAAGTAAGTATGATTGTCTGGGTCACCAGGGTTTATTTGGTTCTGGACTCGCAGCGTTATGGGAACTCCTCCAATTTGCCCGCACAATGAAGACAAAGGCTCTGTCTTAGAGCTATTAGTTGTGGGCAGAAAAGACCAGGGTCTAAAACCTCCAAGCGACTGCCCCAGAATATCCACAAGGGGGAAAAGTACATGTACACTACACGCGGCATCTATATAGACGGCCTCACTTTGCTGCAGAGCCTGGCGAGCCGTAAGAATAAAACGACGGACAGGTTCAATATCTGGATAAAAACTATTAAGGCGATAGTGGCAACCAGATTGGCGAGCACTTCGTAGGAATTCTGCCAGCTCATCTGAATGGACAGGATGTTCTTGTATCACGTGAATTTCCCGCATTAATAAATCGTTAGCCAGTTTAGTACCCTGCCCACCGACCACGGTAGATCTTACAACAACACAACCTACGTCAATGCCATTATGTGGCAATTGGTTAATATCTGTATATAAGGGAACATTGTATCCTTGGGCGCAGGCTACCGCATTGTCACTACCACGAGCAAGAATCCCAACCAATACAAATTCCTCAGGTAATTGTGCAATGCCAGATAGATAAACTCTACCGAAGGTTGTACCACAAACGATTACTCGTAAACGTTGTTTTGCTTTAATCATAGTACGCCTTCTTCCATTTCTTTAGGAAGGATATCTTCATTGACGGATGGAATCTCCACAACATCAAGCCTCTCTGCTGCCTTTGTAGCAAGTAGTTTCTCTATTACCACGGCAGGATTTAAAAGTTCAAAAGCCCAGTACACACCATCAGCGGGCCTTTGTTGTAAGATGATTTGCACTGTTGCAGCTGCTACAACACCACTGAGTTGATAGCTGTTTGAACTTCGCAATATTACTCGTTTTCGTATTATTTCCCCTTGAGTTGTGCCTTGTGCCTCAATCATCATAGTATACCAAGGAGACCTTCCGCTCAAAACCATCGAGGCAACAGTAACAAGTTCTGACACTGATTCTTCCAACGCAGCATCACTGGCATCTACTGTCAGACGAGCACAACATTTTGAAATAGCATCGTTCACTTGCTTATCGACGGTGACGTTGTGCCAATGTGCCTCATGCAATTTAAGGTGTTTGGCCAACCGAGCAGTTTCGCTGCTAAGATAACGCTGCACATACACTTCTCCTTTAAAACCGGGAAGAGGCGTTCCTTCAGGAAAAGGTTCTGAATACCGGATCACAGAGCCGTTACGCCAATACGCTTCAGGAACTCCAAAGCCAGCGACTGAACTTAATAGAAGGTCAGCTCCGGCATTAACCGAACAATGTTCCCGGCCACCAGCAAACGCATATATTGAGTCCATCGTTTCAAATCCCTGAGTAAACAGCCAGAGCGGCAAAACCCCGGATAATCCGGGAAAAGTGCCTGCCGCTATTACAAATAAGCCGCTTACATCACCTATATTTTCAGACAAGGATTGTTCTAAAGGATCAGACCCAAAAGTATCAACATAGGAGGCTCCGGCCTCGGCTGCTCCTAAAGCAACACGATCCCCAATACGGTAAGACGGCCCTGCGCAATTAAGTATAACATCACACCCCGCGCAGAAATCAGCTAAAGATTCAGAGTTATACAGGTCTACCTGCACCCATTCAAAGGAACATTTGCCTGAGGATTTTGCAGGCTGACGACGCTGCCCTCCCCGTATTTGATACCACTGTTGCAGAATGTCACAGGCAACACTACCCACTGCACCTCCGCAGCCTAAAAGACCTATCAATGGCAACTTCATTATTTATGTCCCAGTGTTTAATAGCTTGGCTACGGCAGATACTTGAGGAGGTTGCAGACACGAAAGGTGATTTCCCTCAATGTCAATAATTTGCAGATCTCCAAGCGTTAATTCTTGCCAAAACTTTGTACCAGACGACTGCACGCCAGGTAGGAAATGTAATGTCTGATCAATAACGCGCAACATGCGAACATCACCAACAAACGGCAATGGTTTGTATGCAGCTACGGCCTCAAAGGTGTGACGAAATATCTGGTAAAGCATGTAAAGGACACTGACTGGATACTCTGAAGCCCCCTCACCCGTGGTAGGAATTGCAGCACCAAGCTCGGATAGGCGCTGAGATTGAGACTTCATCGCCAGTTGATTGTAGCATTCTGCTACGGATGCGAATGGCCCATCTAGAGAACCTAAGGAACCAGAGGCAATTATTCCGCCTTTAGTAAGAACTTCGTCAATGGCGGAAGCCAGCAATGCGTCATCAATAATATGTCCGGCCCTATGAATATCTGCTCCAAGCAGACGGCCAAAGGCTCTTTCTAACAACAATTCATCTTTGACCTGATATCGAAAAGGATCACTGCTTATGACTGTTACAGGACCTACCGCTGCACCGGATTCCAACAAAACTCTTGTTATTTCTGTGGCTAACAAACCTCCACTGCAATAGCCGAGAAGTTCAAAGCGGCAAGCCCCATGGTGTAAAACCACTTCAGCATATTGCTGCCCCAAATGTTCAATAAGCTTGTCTGGAGGGATTGAAAGGTAGCTTTTAATATTTGCCACAGTTAAGCCTGCAATCGTTTCCGTACGGTTCGGCGCGTCAATTAAATAAGGCAATAAATGGCGATATGGTGCGAGGTTGCCGTTTCCAGTATGAACAAAAACTTTCATCACTCCATCACGATGTTTACCTTCAGCCAAAACAATAAGAGGAGTTCCAGCTTTAGGGATAGCTCCATCTGAACCTTTGGACGCAACAGCTTGTTGAGATCGCAACTTCGCCCCTATAGCAGCAACTGTTGGCATTTGCAACATCTCACGCATCAGTCGATCCCATTTCCAGTTCTTAGCTTCCGGCAAGGTTTTCCGCATTTTGGCTATAACTTGCGAAACCAATAAGGAATCACCTCCGGCGGTAAAGAAATCTTCATCACGCGTCATTGTCTCACGATTCAGGGCAGCAGCCCATATGTCAGCAATACGCTTTTCTAAATCATCATAATGAGCCCCGCCGGAACGGACAGCGCAGGAACTGATATTTTCGATACGTCGCTTCAAAGCGGCACGATCGACTTTACCGTTGGCTGAAAGAGGAATTTGCGGCAAAACCTCAATATGGTCGGGAACCATGTATTCCGGCAGTTGTGATTGCAGATAATTTTTCAGTTCCAGTGAAGAGATTGATACACGCTCAGCTAAAAAACAGGTTATGAATGCTGTTTGCCCGGCAGAGGCTAAATAATCATCTTTATCCGGATAAGCGCACACTACATCCGCCTTGACATCAGAGAACATTTCCTGCCACTGTTCACGGGTAAAAAAGGTCTGATCATTCTCTGCCCGCACATCAGTAAATCCAGTTAATCCTTCTTTAAACTCCATTGAGGTTAATAGAGAATAAATGTCGCGAGTAGCCTCGATAATCAATAAGGCTCCTCCCGGAACGGCAAGTTCTTTTAAAGATGAAAGGACCGTTGGAGCATGGCGCGAATTATGTAGAACATTGGCACATATAATAATATCCCGGGAAGAAGCTGTCAGTCCCTGTTTCCAATACTCTTCGTTAATATCAAACAGGCCATAGCTGACCCACGGATATTCAGCAAAGCGGGGCCGGGCTTCATTGAGAAAAAATGTAGAAATATCCGTAAAAAGGTATTCTACTTGATAACCTGCCAGTGCAGGGATAAGATCAACAGTGGTACCGCCCACACCGGCCCCGACTTCCAGTATTCGCAGGGGCCGCTTTGGATTCGTGCGAGCATGCTGCTTAGCGATCGTCAGAACGCCATCTGTAATTACACGGTTCATGCAGCGATTGACCAGATTGTCACTGTAGGCAGCAAATGCCGTCTCCAACTGCCCCTGAGGAAACAATAAATCCAAAGGATCCACGTCCCCTCGCAGCAATTCTGGCAGGTGCGCACTGGATTCACGCAAATAGCGTAAAAGCTCAGGTCCGTAGTGGATTTCCTGTTCAACCTGCTCTAACTCCTGCCAGCAGTGATATGAGGCATCTTTTTCAAAAGGAGCAGATAATAGGCTATATAACCCTGTGGTGACATTCTTTTGCAGCAATTTTTCAGAACAAAGAGCATTTAGCCAGCGTCGTAGCAAACGATAGTACTTTGGATCAACCTTCATTGCAGCCTGAATATCTTTCAGGCTGTGCCGTGCATCAGCATCTCTAAAAAGGCCTGAGTCGCGAAAGGTCTTGATCATATCTAAAAGTGCTGTTCTATCTGCCAGATCCACCCAGCGCGCGAGCAAAGGACGATTAACCGATGCTGTTGCCATCTCGCCCGCCTGATAACAAGCCTCATGCAGTGCCTCCTTTTCTTCTGGCGCTATATTTGCCATGGGCAGATGACATGCTTCAGCAAAAGCCGCTAAATGGTAATCTAATGACGTTTTGCCAGTTACTATTGCCACCGCTGAAGATATTGCCGGATGATTTTGCAGTACATTTTCAATTTCACCCAGCTCTATCCGGTACCCGCGAATTTTTACCTGGGTATCTTCACGACCGAGGAATTCGATAACGCCGTCCGGTCGATATCTCCCGAGGTCTCCGGTATGGTACAATCGTTCTTTGCTTTCCGGGTGAATAATAAAACGTTCTGAAGTGCGTTGCGGATCGCCGAGATATCCTAAGGCTAACCCAACACCACCAATATATAGATTGCCGATAGTCCAGTCAGGACAAGGCTGTAACTGCTCGTTGAGAACATGAAAACTTTGGTTGGCAAGAGGTGTTCCATAGAGGATGCTGTTTGCCCCTTCCGGGACATGGGTTATTTCATAAAAAATTGACCAGATCGCAGCTTCTGTTGCGCCACCGAGGCTGACAATTTTGATGTCAGGACAATGATCAGCGAGAATCTCTGGCAATGTTGGCGGGATCCAGTCTCCGGATAATAATGCAAGGCGAGGAGCAGGTTTTCTTTTTCTCAATGCGTGTTCACTATCAAAATGAGCCAAAAGCATTTGCATTTGAGCAGGAACTGAATTCCAGAGAGTTATCCCTTGTTCCAGTATCAATTCAGTCCAATGGCTGGGATCACTTCTCCTTTCAGCATCAGGCAGTATTAAGGTTCCTCCGGCCGCAAACAGGCCGAAAATATCATACACAGAGAGGTCAAAGCTCAGGTTTGCCAATCCCAATATTTTATCAGCAGAAGATACTGCAAATCGCGTATTAATATCATGCACGGTATTTAATACGGCACGGTGAGTCATCATGACGCCTTTTGGTTTTCCAGTGGTTCCAGAAGTATAAATAACATACGCTAGCTGTATAGGACTTACTCTTACAGAATCTAAAGGCATCTCGTGATTCAGCTTCAATTGCTCTACGTTGATGGGGGAAACTCGGGCAGGCCAATTTTGCCGAGCAAGCTCGCCATGGGTCAAAACAAAACCAGACCCTGAATCGTCCAGAATAGCATCTCGTCGGGCCTGCGGTTCTGAAATATCAATGGGTAAGTAGGCTCCACCAGCAAGTAATATCCCGAGGACAGAAGCAACTTGCCAAACGCCTTTATCTAACGCTACGACAACTATATCTCCTTTTTTGCAACCCCCTTTTAACAGAGCCTGCTGTACTGCAACCGCATAGTCTCCCAATTCCTGATAGGTAAATTTCTGTCCACCACTGACTAATGCAAGAGCATCAGGATGATGCTTTACTGTGTTACAAAAATCATCTTGCAAGAGACCTTCCGGGACCGGTGCAGCAGTGTTGTTTTTAGATTCTCGTATCGATTTTACATGGGAAGGTAATGCTAATGGCGCCTGCTTCTGCCAGACATTTTCACTGCCAGCCATTTCATTCACTAACTGTTCAAAAACTGCAAAAGCATCTTCGATCATACCTTCTGGGAAAATACCGCTTCGCACATCCCAATTAAGGTGCAACTCTCCGCACCGTTCAGAAACCTGGCAGTCAATCCACACCTGCGGTGTCTGGCTTATTCCATAAGTCAAACGAGCACCCCTCATGAACTCACCATCCTGGCGGCTATTATTTCCGATACCTAGCATACTCGTAAATACGACGGGGATTATAACGCTCTTATTGCGTCGACGGTTCATCTCACGCAGCACTTCAATCCCGGAAAAAGTGCTGTGCTCCATATCCAGCCAGAGACGCTCCTGCAATGCTTGTGCGCGCTCGGAGAACGAGCTTTTTGCCTGCGGAGCAACCTGTAAAACATTAATTGCGGTGAAGTCTCCCACGATCTGATTAATCTGTGGATGCAGATCAGGACGGTTTAGTACGGTAACATTGATGCAAAAACTAGACTGCTTAGACCATCGACCAATTACCTCTGCAAAAGCGGAAAGCACGGCACAAGAGGATGTTATCTTTTGTTGCCTGGCCTGTCGACAAAGGGAATCCCATTTATCCCTGCCAAGGCGAAACTGATGCCGCTCAAAAGAGACTTTTTGTATCTTTTCATTAGCGACAACCACAGGCAGCTCAGGAGCTTCCGGCATTTGATTAATTCTTCCGAGCCAATATTGACGGTCACGCTCTTTTTGAGATGCCTTTAATGGCTGTTCTTGCTGTGACCGCTCAAATAAGACTAAATCTCTAAATGTTACTTCCAGTTTCGGTAAAGTTTTTTCCGGCTGGTGATATAGTTGATCAAGCTCCGTCAGTATCACATTGATGCTGACAAAATCAGCAATGAGCATATCAATGGAAAAGTGTAAAATGCTGCTTTCGTCTGTTGTCGTCAAAAAAAGCTCATAAAGAGGCCATCTGTCCGGAGCATATTGTCGAGTTGAGAGTTCTGCGCGTATCTGTTCTATTGCCGATTGCGCTTGCATAGGACTTGCACCTCGCAAATCTTGTGTTTGTATTGGAGGTAGAGTTATATCTGAGAGTACTTGCTGATATCCTTCAGGATATACCACGGCACGCAACATATCATGACGATTAATTAAAGAATGCCATGCCTTTTCTATCCGAGTTTTTTCAATCACAGGCATAGTTAATTCCACATAACCATGACACCCAACACCCCCAAACTCATAAATATCCCCTCTGCCTACCAAATAAGCAGCTTGCACATCAGTGAGTGGAAAAGGAGCGTAACGATTAGCCGAATCTGGAAGTATAATGGAATCTTCCGTAGCTTTTATATACTTAATCAAGGACTTTTTATGACTGCGCAGATCAGCCAATCGCTGCTCAGTGAGAACTCCCGAAGGAGATCGAAAGCGCAGTTGTCCATCTTCTACCCAAAGCTGGACTCCTAATGCATCATATTTATTAATAATTTCAAGTACACTCATAATATTCCCTCCTCGAAATCTTGGTGCTGGGATTCTTGTTCCGCGGCTTGCTTACTCCACTGAATACGAATCTGCTCTGCCAATGTAGCAACCGTTGGAGCAGCAAATAATGTCCGCAATGATATCCCACTGAGAGCGACTTGCTGTGTTCGCAATTGCCCAATAATTCTTGTAGCTTTTAAGCTATCTCCACCATGTAAGAAAAAATCATCATTGCGTGAAAGTTCTTGTATTTGTAAGATATCTGTCCAAATTCTGGCTATTTGCTGCTCTAACGCATCACGTGGAGGCTCAGAGATCTCAGAGATCGACGTTATCTGACGTTGTTTTAGGGTTTGCCCAATAGCGCTTCTATCAACTTTCCCGTTGGCGTTAAGAGGTAGTGCATTCAACACTATAATTTTATTTGGAATCATGTACCCCGGGAGCTGCGTTGCAAGGAAAGCACGAAGTTCTTCGCTGATCTCGTTCTCTGTTTTGGAACTGTCTGTGTGAAGCACCACGGCGGCTGCCAGACCGGGCGGTTCACCTTCTGTGATCACTACTGCATCTTGTACCTCAGGGGATGTTTCAAGTACCGATTCTATCTCGCCCAATTCTATTCGGTAGCCTCTGATCTTCACCTGGAAGTCTTCTCTACCCAGAAACTCAATATTGCCATCCGGTAAATAACGCCCCAGATCACCGGTGCGATAAAGCCGCTCTCCTGTTCTGGGATGAATAATGAAGCTGGCTCTGGTCTTCTCCTCATCCTTCCAGTAGCCCTGAGCAAGACCAATACCTCCGATGTATAATTGACCTAGCACCCAGTCGGGAGAATCTTCCATAAATTCGTTCAATATATAGAATCGCTGGTTCACCATCGGACGACCATAAGGGATGCTCTTCCAATGTGGATCCACCTCTTCAATAGGATACAGGTTGGACCAGATCGATGCCTCAGTAGCCCCTCCAAGGCCAATCACCCGGACACCATCTAGCAGTGCTTTGATTTGACCGGGCAAGTCCAGAGGTATCCAGTCACCACTCAGGAGTACCAGGCGAAGAAAGTGTGGCACAACCTCCTTTCTACCGGAGGCATATTCTAAAAGCATCTGCATCAGTGCTGGGACGGAGTTCCACACTGTGACCTGCTTCTGGTTCATCAATTCTGACCAGTGGGCAGGCTCCTTGGTTTTACCCGCATCAGGCAAAACGATGGTTGCCCCTGCTGCCAGCGTTCCAAAGATGTCATACACTGAGAGATCAAAGTTCAGGTTGGAAAGGGCCAGGACCCGGTCTTCGGGTCCCACTCCGAAACGCTTGTTCACATCCAAAATCGTGTTAACCGCACCCCGATGGTCTATCATTACTCCCTTGGGGAGACCTGTAGAACCAGAGGTGTAAATGACATAGGCAAGGTCCTCAGGCCCCTGCACCGGGTTCAGAGGACGGGCATCCTTATTTGCCAAATCCATTTTGTCCACAGAGAATCGCTGGATACCCTTTGGCCATTCCAGCTTTTCATCTAACCGGGATTGAGTAAGGACCAGACCAACCTCACCATCATCCAAAAGATGGCAAAACCTCTTCTTGGGAACTGTGGGATCTATGGGAAGATAAGCGGCACCAGAGTTAAAAATCCCAAGTACTGCCACCACTTGCTCCCAGCCTTTCTCCATCACCACTGCCACCAGTGTGTTGGGCTGAGCTCCTTTTTCTCGCAACAGACGACCCACATGGTTAGAGCGGTTAGACAACTCCTCATAGCTCAGTGTACGACTGCAAGAAACCACTGCTGGCTCATTCGATCGTTGGGAAACCTGGGCTGCAAATAAGGTATGGAGCATTTCAGAGGATATGGAAGCCTCGGTCGCGTTGACCTCGGCCCTCTTTTCAAGCTGAGAAGCAGGAATCAGTTGCTGTGTAGTCTCCTGCCACGATTTCTCCTCATCGGCCAGCCTCTGGAGGAAACGACAATAAGCCTCGAACATATCATCGAGTAATCCCTCAGGAAAAAGCTCCTCAACCGCATCCCAGGTTAATATCAGATTTCCGTCTTGCTCATAAACTTGATGGTCCAGCCAGACCTGAGGAGTCTGGGAAATGCCATAGACCAACTCTCCCAGCTTGTTCAATCCCGAACCATCACGACCAAGTGACTCCATATTCAAGGCGCTGGTGAATACGACTGGCATCATTGATCTTTTAAATTCTCCTTGAAGTCGAGCTATCTCCCGTAACACTCGTATTCCGCTGAAGTAACGGTGGTCTAGATCCTGCCACAATTGCTGCTGCAATTGCGAGGCCCTAATTGTAAATTTCTCTCCTGCCGAATTGTCCACGGCTAATAAAATCAGTGAAGTGAAATCGCCAACGATATTATTCACTTGTGGATGCAAAGGCAAACGGTTAAACAATGTCAGGTTGATAGTAAACCGGGGGCTCTTGCTCCAAACGCTCAGGACATTCGCATAGGCGGCAATTAATAATCCAGAGGGCGTCAGTCCGTTTTGTGTAGCCTGACTCTTCAAATTTTGCCAGACCTCAGTGACCAGCGTAAAGCTGCGGCGATTGAATCGAGGTTGCTTTATGGAACCAGGATCCCTGGCTAAAGGCAATTCGGGCAACGGTGGCAGGCTGGGCAGCCGATTAAACCAATATTCCTTGTCACGCAGGTACAATTCCGAATTCTGCAAAGCCGTCTCTGCCAGAACATAGTCCCGAAATGAAATATCAAGAGGAATTAATGAATCACCGGCACCCTGGTAAAATTGATACCAATCACTTATAAAAGATAAAACACTCCAGACATCGACAATCAGGGCATCAAAACTAATGTGAAGCCGGACACGACTATCCCCGAACTGACATGCACGAATATCAAACAAAGGCCACTTGTCAGCCGGTAATATCTGATGAGACATCTCCTGACGAATGGCGCTCAACTCAGCCTCAACCACTTCTCGGTTTTGTTCACGCAGATCCATGACGTCAAACTGATAAGGGGGAACCTGATCTAAAATTTTTTGCTGACCGTCAGGCAAGACTATGGCCCGTAACATTTCATGGCGATCAATTACGCGTTGCCAGGCCAAATTAAGCGCTTCTATGTTCAAATCATCGCTTTCAATCTCAATGTAAAAATGGGTGGCGATATTGCCCAGTTCAAAGTCCCCGCTTCGACCAATCCAGTAAGCCTGCTGAATGTCGGTAAGAGGGAATGGCAGATGTCGATGTTCTGGATCTGGCACAATTTCAGGAAAGGGAACCAGGAAATCTTCACCTTTCACTTCCTTTTCCATGGCTATCCGGATAAATTCGCCCAGATCACCGATGGTGGGTGTCTCGAACAGCCTCTCTAACGGTAACTCCACCCGCAACGTTTCGCGCACTCGAGAAACGAGTTGGATCGCCAGCAACGAATCTCCTCCCAACTCAAAGAAACTATCGTGAACGCTTACACGCTTAATGTTAAGGACCTGTGCCCAAATATCTGCAAGTGAAACCTCAGTTGGTGTCCTGGGAGCCACAAAAATTTTTTCCCGTTCACGCCCCACATTTTCAGGGGTTGGAAGCGCTTGCCGGTCTACCTTACCATTAGGGCTCAGGGGCAGTTTATCCAGAACAATTAAAGAAGAAGGCACCATATAATCAGGCAACTTCTGTTTCAAGAAGCTACCTAATTCATCAATAATTCGGATACCGGGTTTTGGTGGCTTGACAAAGTGAGCTTTCGGTATTAATAGAGAAGCTTCCTGTTTCTGATCCGGAACAACATAGCCCACCAGATGCTTGGTTCCCCGGGGACCTCTCGCCGCCGTGACCACAGCATCACGCACACCCGGATGCTGCTTCAATGTTGTTTCAATCTCACCTAACTCAATACGGTGGCCTCTGATCTTCACCTGAAAGTCTTCTCTACCCAGAAACTCAATATTGCCATCCGGCAAATAGCGCCCCAGGTCACCGGTTCGATACCAGCGAGAACCATTCCATTTTACAAAACGCTCGTTGGTAAGTTTGGGATCACCTCGATATCCTTGTGCGACACCGGCGCCACCAATCCATAATTCTCCAGCTACCCAGTCGGGGCAATCCCGCCCCTTGCCGTCAACAACCCGATACGCCTGGTTAGCTAATGGACGACCATACGGGATGGATTTCCAATGGGTGGGCAATGGTAAAGATACATCAAAAACGTTAGACCAAATGGACGCCTCGGTGGCACCCCCCATCGCGACCAGATGACAATGTTCAGCTACACTGTGCAGCCGCGTTGGTATATCCAGTCCAATCCAGTCTCCGGAAAGTAGCGTTAGACGTAGCGGTAAGGTTTTTTGTTGCTTACTTTCCGCAACCACCAGCAGCATATCAAGTAAAACAGGCACAGAATTCCATATCGTGACCTGATACTTGTTTAGTAGCTTTAACCAATGTGCGGCATCACGGCGTGTGTCTTCTGTAATCAACACAAGTGCACCACCCACACTCAGTAAACCGAAGATGTCATACACAGAAAGGTCAAAATCTAATGAGGAAACAGCTAAAATTCGGCCAGTTGCACCTACGTTATACCGCCGGTTAATTTCAGCAATCGTATTCCATGCCGCACAATGGCTAATTTCAACCCCTTTGGGTTCTCCTGTAGAGCCGGAAGTAAATATTATATAGGCCAAGTGCTCCGGAGATACTTTAGTGGGCTCAGTTAATGCGGCAGCGTTCGCGCTATCGGCTATATCAAGCACTACAGCATCGGCAGGCCAATCTATGGTTTGACCTTGCTCATGATTGGTGAGTACGTAACGAACTGCGGCTTTTTTGTGAATACGATCACGACGGACAGATGGCTGCTCTACGCTAATTGGTGCATAGCAGGCTCCAAGAGCCAATATGCCAAACACCGCAGCTATTTGTTCTATTCCACGCGGCAGGGTGACAGCCACAGGATCGCCTTGCATAACTCCATGTTCCTTGAGTAATGCCGCAACCTGTAATGCGTATTTGGATAGTTCACCATAGGTAAGATGCGTATTTGAATGACTGTCTATGAGTGCTGTTTGCTGTGGATTTGAAGCTGCAAAATCAAAAAAAGACGTGTGCAAGCATTGGGTTGATTGCGGGATAAATAATTCAACGTCCCTATCCCGTATTTGTTGTTGGGCAGCGGGAAGAACATTCAGCGAAGATTGCCAATCATTGTTATCCGCCACTAACCATTCAATAAACTGCGTGTACGCAATAAACATTTGATCAATCAAACCATCCGGGAACAAAGCATCAACGGCATCCCACGCTAATAAAAGGCCATCATCCACTTCATATACCTGGAAATCCAGCCACACCTGAGGGGTTTGTGAGATCATATAGGAGAGTTTACCCAGTGTTTCACGGCATTCAGAATTTATGAGCGGGGTGCCTAAATTGCAGGCAAAAACAACAGGTGCAAACATTCGCACTCCTTGGCGAACACGTGCCATATCACGCTGAACCTGTACTCCGGAATAGGCCGCATTAGCCACATCTTTATGAAATTGTGTCTGTACGCCTCGTACTCGCTCCAAAAATGATTGCGGGAAACTCAAGTCAACAGCCAACAAAAGCAAGTTTGTAAAATCAGCGACAACATCTTCAATGCCAGCTTCCCCGGTTGGACGATCGAATAATGGAATATTAATGAGGAATTGAGATTTTGTGCTCCATCGATCAATGACTTCAGCATAAGCGGTTAAAAGGACCATCGCCGGTGTGACTCGATGAGCCGCAGATCGTTTTTGTAAAATAGTCCAATCAGTGCTTTTTACGATATAATTTCTTCTCTTAAAAACAGGAGACCTTATTGCTTCTGGCCTTTCCTTTAAAGGCAATCCGGGAGCAGCAGGCAGCGTTAACAGGCGCTGATTCCAATATTGGCTGGCTCTTTTTTTATCTAAAGATCGACGTTGTGCTTCTTGCTTCAAATATTTAGAAAAACTCCAGTTGATTGGCGCCGCAGGCGGGCAACCACGAGCATAGGCAGCAGCCAAATCACGAATAATAATTTGAAGGCTTTGCACGTCAGCTACAAGCAAATCAATATCAAAATGCAGACGGGTATAGCCGTCTGGCAGTAAGCTCAGTTCAAGGCCTGCAACCTCACCCTTCTCCACGGATAGACGACGATGCGATAATCTATTGCGGATACGCTTTAACTCTGGTGTAAGTTCGCTTTCTGAATAAAGACGCAAGTCATGTACTAACAGCGCTTTTCTTAAGGGAGTATCTACCACTTCTTGCTGCCCATTAGCTAAGAATCTTGCCCGAAGCATGGAATGATGCGTTAACAATTTTACCCGGGCTGATTCTAAGCGTTGTGGTTCAACGCCTTTGCCATCTATCTCCAAATAGGCATGACATCCAACCCCGCCAAGAGGCTGATCGTCACGCCTTCCAATCCAGTATGCATACTGAACATCAGTAAGCGAAAAGGGTTCATTTACATCTCCATGCGCTTCAATCTCTGTAGAAACCTCACTCACTACTGAGAGCTCTGTGTTGTTTTTTTGCAACAAAGACCACCAGTCCCTCAGGCAGGGTGCTTCAATCAGTTCAGCAAATGTAACCATCGATCCAGCTCGACGCCACTCATTTGCCATCCTCATAATTTTTAGTGAATCTAAACCGAGTTCTATCAAGTTATCATCATCATCAACCTCTACAGGCGCAGACAGCATTGACTTAACCTGCATTCGCACTTCTTGATAGCTAAATGGAGATATATTGACTGATGCCTGTGCACTACCTTGTTGATCTATCATTACAATACCTCAATTACCCAAACTTATTGAGAGCTTACATTAACATCTCTAAGTAGCTGTTTTGAAAGCCTTTTTGCAAGAGCCAGAATTGTCAAAACTGGTGGTATTCCCATTGATTTTGGAAGAACACTTGCACCTGCTACATACAGATTGGCGATTCTTGTCCTTAGATTTGAATCTACGACGTCACCTACCCTACATGTCCCTCCCATATGAACGCCACCACTAAATTCGGAAAACCATATATCCTTTGCCCCGGCATTCTGGAGGATTTTCCGCGCCAATATCATGCCTTTGTTAAACTTGAACCGATCCTCTTCGGACAAGATTTTTACTATCTCCCCTGTAAGACTGACAGAACCGCTGAGGTCATCTGCTATTACTACCAGAACCGACAACACTTTATCTGTTTTGAACATTTTGCTGAACTTTGAAGCCTTGAATATGGCCCGTTTGTACATTGGCATTGGCAATGCCGAATCCCCAAGCGAAATACCGCCTTCTAACAAAATTCCTGCTTGTCTGATTTGCTCTTTGCCTGGCTTGAATTCTCTGTCTACATAACCAAAGGCGAGAATGAGGGGGTCATTGAAAAAACCCCGGCCGGCCTCAAAAATACCGGCCCTTTGGAGTATCATCGCTGATCCTACTGCACCGGCGGCAACAACAACCTTATCCGCACCTATTTCGATTTCTCTGCCTGTTCTGTCAGTCGCAATCACACCGACAGCCTTATCCCCCTCGATGATAACCTCCTCACAATAAGTTTCATTCATCAGGGAAGCACCATTATTGACTGCATCTATTACCCAGTCGCGAGCGCACCACCTTGATCCTGTCCTGTCCCCCAGGTAATAAGAATTATCACCCAATTTGCATTTATCAGGATCCTTAAAAAACCTGTCACTCTTTTTCCACTCTAAACCGAGTTCAAGCGCCGATTTCATAATCAACTTACCCCTGGGGCCGATCAACTTATCCGGAAGAGGCTGAATAGCTATTTCTTTCTTAACCTCTTCCACCTCTTTGGAAAGATCAAATCCGTATTCTGAAAATCCATCGATAGGAGGTTCCCAGGCGGCTCCGCCATACACCATTGTACAGCCACCTGTTGTAATGCCGCGAAGCATCTCCATGGAATTATTTTTTGTCTTTAAAATTATGTTCTTCCGCATACCGAACCCCCCAAGGTACTTGAAGGGATCCAGTAGTATCCTGGCCCCGGGCGGATTGTCCTTTCCCCATTCCAAAATTATTACGTTTTTACCTTTTAAAGTAAGTTCTCTAGCCACGGTTGCACCACCAGGACCTGACCCTGCCACAACAACATCACATTTCATTTTGATCTTCTTTTTCATATTCCATCCTTCGTATTATCCTTTTTGAAACAATTCATCTGCCCTAACTTATTGAGAATTTACATTAACATCTCTAAATAGTCGTTTTGAAAGCCTTTTTGCAAGAGCCACGATGGTCAGAACCGGTGGTATTGCCATTAATTTTGGAAGGACACTTGCATCTGCCACATACAGGTTGTCGGTTCTTGTCTTCAGGTTTGAATCTACGACGTCGCCTATCTTACACGTCGCTGCCAGATGACTACCACCAAGATCGGAAAACCATATGTCTTTTGCCCCCGCATTCTTCAGGATTTTCCACGCCAATATCATGCCCTTGTTAATCTTAAACTGTTCCTCTTCGGACATGGTTTTTACTATCTCCCCTGTAAGGCTGATAGAGCCGTCGCTCTCATCTTCTATTTCTACCAGAACCGTCAAGACTTTCCCTGCTTTGAACACTTTACTAAACTTTGAAGCCTTGGCAGCTTTAATTTTGTAATGTAGCATTGCCAACGTGCAGTCAAAAAGCCCAATACCATCTTCTTCTAAGAAAATTCCTCCTTGTCCGATTTGCTCTTTGCATGGCTTCAATCGTCTGTCTGCATAACCGAAGGCGAGGACGCACGGGATATTGCAAAAACTGCGGCCGGCCTCAAAAATACCAGACCTTTGGAGTATTATCGGTGACCCTATTCCACCAGCGGCAAGAACAACCTTATCCGCACCTATTTCGATTTTTCTGCCTGTTCTGTCAGTGGCAATGACACCGACAGCCTTATCGCCCTCGATGATAACCTCCTCACAATAGGTTTCATTCATCAGGGAAGCACCATTATTGACTGCATCCATTACCCAGTCGCGAGCGCACCACCTTGATCCTGTCCTGTCCCCCAGATAATAAGAATTATCACCAAATTTGCATTTACCAGGATCCTTAAAAAGCCTGTCAATCTTTTTCCACTCTAAACCGAGTTCAACCGCGGATTTCATGATTAACTTGCCCCTGGGACCAATCAACTTATCCGGAAGAGGCTGAATAGCTATTTCTTTCTTAATCTCTTCCACCTCTTTGGAAAGATCAAATCCGTATTCCGAAAATTTATCCATAAGAGGTTCGCCAGCCAGTCCTGCGTACGCCATTGTACAGCCACCTGTTGTAATGCCGCGAAACATCTCCATCGAATTATTTTTTGTCTTTAAAATTATCTTCTTCCGCATACCAATTCCCCCAAGATACTTGAACGGATCCAGGACTATCCTGGCTCCGGGCGGATTGTCCTTTCCCCATTCCAAAATTATTACGTTTTTACCTTTTAAAGTAAGTTCTCTAGCTATGGTTGCGCCACCAGGACCTGATCCTACCACAACAACATCACATTTTATTTTGATCTTCTTTTTCATATTCCATCCTTCGTATCATCATAGTTGATACAATCCATCTTTGACCGTTTTATCAAAAAAGACACGTTTTTTTAAACTATCGAACACCCCTACTAGACCAATTCAAGCTAGTTGCAAAGCTGTTATCAAAATACTGAAGTTGCCCACGCTTCTTATTCCACTTTACTGTCGAGGGCGTCTGTTTGACCTGTTAAATTTATCCTGGTATGGAGAATTCAGAAAACCTACACTAATGAAGTATGAAAAATATGTATTTAGTAATCTATCATCTGCGGCTGGAAAAACAATATCACTATTTGCAAGTCCTTTAAGTGTACTCTGCATATCATACAGTATCTGGCTGGACATTTTCTCCTCGGGTATCCTTTCAGGGAATATAGGCAAGAGTGGATACAGGGCATTTTGCTGTAAAATTTCCGAATCTTTAATTAACTTTTCTCTCCATTGGCCATACGAAACTTCCTTAAGAGGGTAGCCAAAAGAGCGGATCCAGGAGACAATATCGCTAACATGGGCAGGATTGGGATTGACCAAATGAAAAGTTTTACCTAACAATTCTTCCTGCCTTGACAGATAGAATATGGCCCTGCTCACATAATCTACAGGCAAGAGGGTGTTAAAAACGTCCATTATTATGTTTTTTTGCAAACACCCGATTTGGATGCAACCTTTTAATGTCCTGCACACATAATCATCCGTATTTGCAATCCCCGTGCGGCTATCTCCCGCTATCAATCCAGGCCTGTAAATACAGATAGGAAGCCCTCGAGAACTTGCAATCCTGACTATCTTTTCAGCTACCCATTTACTCTGGGGATAGCCACCATAAAGAGAACCATTGTGATCAAGAACAAGGTCGTCATCTTCGCGGATAATCTTAGATCCAAAATAACCGACTGAGGGAAAAACGGAGGTGGTTGAGATATAATGCACTGGCTTGACTTTGATTTGGGTGGCCAACCTAAGTACCTCCTGAGTCCCCAAAACATTGACAGGCTTAAGAGTAGAGTAAGAATAAATGAAATGAACCCATGCCCCACAGTGGTAGATAATATCAATCTGACTTGCCAGCCTTCGAAATTGTTGAAGAGAAAGACCAAAGAGTGGTTGCGATAAATCTCCCACAACCGGAATAATTCTAGAACTCAGAGATTCATTCCAGAGTGAATACGACTCAAGATTTCTCTGAAGCTTATTTTTAGCTTGTTCTTTATTGGAAGAACGTACCAGGCAATAAATATCTGCCTGAGTCTGTTGAAGTAGTTCACGAAGTAAAAAACCTCCCAAAAAGCCTGTTGCCCCGGTCAAGAGGATATAAGCCGGCTCAGTAATATGTTCAACAGGCATGCCCCTAGGGGAAATTGCAGGATCCAAAACTGCTTCAGCATTTAGATCTGTGATGGAAAGCACATCCATCCCACCGGCGGGAGCCGAGAGACGAAAGCTGTCAATAACTTGTGAAAGTTCAGCTACAGTAGGCGATTCAAAAAGCCTCGGTAGTGGTAGTTCTATCTTAAAGGTCTCTCGTATCTTAAGGACAAGCTTAGTTGCCAGTAACGAATTGCCTCCAAGTTGGAAGAAATTATCGTGAATACCTACACGGTTGATGTTAAGGACCTGAGCCCAAATTTCTGCCATGGTTGTTTCTGTTGACGTCCCGGGGGGTACAAAAGTCCTTTCTTGTTTATACTTTACCTCACTTAGTTGCGGAAGCGCCTTGCGGTCCACCTTGCCGCCAGGAGTCAGCGGCAAAGCGTCCAGCATTATAAAAACAGATGGCACCATATACTCTGGTAATTTTTGTCTCAGGAAGCTCCGCAAATCATCGATGGCAGGTGCCTGTTCCTTCTCAGGAACCACATAGCCCACCAGACGTTTGTTCCCCTGGGGTTCACCCGCCGTTGTGACCACAGCATCACGCACCCCCGGATGCTGTTTCAATACTGTTTCAATCTCACCTAATTCGATGCGGTGACCCATGATCTTGACTTGAAAGTCTTCTCTACCCAGAAATTCAATATTGCCATCCGGCAAACAGCGTCCCAGATCACCGGTGCGATAGAGCCGCTCCCCTGTTCTTGGATGAATAATGAAGCTGGCTTTGGTCTTCTCTTCATCCTGCCAGTACCCCTTCGCAAGACCAATATCTCCGATGTATAACTGACCTGGCACCCAATCGGGACAATCCTCCATAAATTCGTTCAATACATACAAACGCTGGTTCACCATGGGATGACCATAAGGTATGCTCTTCCAATCCGGATTCACCTTTTCGACGGGATACAGGCCGGACCAGATAGATGCCTCTGTAGCCCCTCCAAGGCTGATTACTTGAACGTCCTTTACTAGTGTCTTAATTTTGTCCGGCAGATCCAGAGGTATCCAGTCACCGCTAAGCAGCACCAGGCGAAGCGACTGTGGCACAACCTCGGCTCGACCCGAGGCATACTCCACAAGCATTTGCATTAGAGCCGGAACCGAGTTCCATGCCGTGACTTGCTCATGCGCCATCAATTCTGACCAGTGGGCAGGGTCTTTGCTTTTATCAGCTTCGGGCAAAACAATAGTTCCCCCTGCCGCCAGGGTTCCAAAGATGTCATAAACGGAAAGATCAAAGTTCAAATTGGAAAGGGCCAGGACTTTGTCTTCAGGACCCACCCCAAAACGCTTGTTCACGTCCAGAATCGTATTAACTGCACCGCGATGGTCTATCATTACCCCCTTGGGAAGACCTGTAGAGCCGGAAGTGTAAATGACATAGGCTAAATCTTCAGGTCTCTGCACCGGATCGAGCGGATTAGCGTCCTTATCCGCTAGTTCCATTTTATCTACGAAGAATCGCTGAACATCCTCAGGCCACTCAAGCCTCTCATCCATCCAGGACTGGGTGAGTCCCAGACTGACCTTGCCATCATTCAGGAGATGCCAGAGCCTCTCCTGGGGAATAGCGGGATCTATGGGAAGATAAGCGGCACCAGAGTTAAGAATCCCAAGTACTGCCACCACTTGCTCCCACCCTCTCTCCATCACCACTGCCACCAGCGTATTGGGCTGAGCTCCTTTTTCTCGCAACAGACGACCCACATGGTTAGAGCGGTTAAACAACTCCTCATAGCTTAGTGTACGGTTGGAAGAAATTACTGCAAGATGATCCGGTTGCTGGAAAACATTGTTCGCAAACAAGGTATGGAGCATTTCAGAGGATATGGGGGCCTCGGTGGCGTTGATCTCAGCCCTCTTTTCAAGCTGAGAAGCAGGAATCAGTCTGAATGTGGTCTCCTGCCATGCCTCCTCTTCGTCGGCCAGGCGTTTTAGATAATTACAATATGCGTCGAGCATGTCATCGATAAGCCCATCGGGGAAGACTTCCTGCACTACCTCCCATCTACAAGTCAAACCTCCATGTCGTTCATATATTTGATGGTCCAGTATGACCTGGGGTGTCTGAGAGGCCATGAAAACATTCCTTCCCATCACGGCTTCTTCGAGCTCTTGTTGACTCTCTTCACCAATATTTGCACCCATGCCAGTGACACTGGTAAAAATATAAGGCACAATGAATGGCTTACCATCCTGTCTTTTAGCCATTTCCCGCATTACTTCTACCCCGCTGAAATAACGGTGTTCCATGGCTTCCCAAAGCTTTTCCTGAATACGGCGGGCTCGTGCTTCAAAACCATCCTGACCTGAGTTGTCCACTGAAATGAGGAGTACAGAGGTAAAATCACCCAGAATGTCCACTACCTGTGGGTGAAGCGGAAGACGATTGAATTGAGTCAGATTGAGGATAAAACGAGGACTCTTATTCCAGACAGTCAAAACTATCGTGTATGCAGCCAACAAAAGACATGATGGTGTCAATCCTGCCCGGGATGCCCGATTCTTTAACCGGCTCCAGGTTTCTGAGTCCAATTCGAATGTCTGACTTACAAACTTAGTATCTGACAGAAAGACTATGTTCTTAACCAATGGCAACTCAGGCGGCAGAGGCAATGTAGGTAAACGATCTATCCAATAGTCACGAGACTTTTTATAAAGATTTGATCCCTTAATAACAGCCAATGAGTTTACGTAATCCCTGGAGGAGAGCTCGAGAGGAGGTAAATTACCATCTGGATTATTGTAAAACCAGGCCAAATCCCGATACACGATCTGAATACTCTGAGGATCAAATATTAGGAGATCCAGGCTGAAATGGAAGCGTACACGGTTATCATTAAACCGGGTAGCTCGAAGCTCAAATAGCGGCCACTGATCGCATTGCAGTTCCTGGACGGTCATGTACTGACGAATGGCATTTAAGCGGGATTCAACCACATCAGGTGTTTTCCCCCTAATATCCAGGACCTCTATTTTGTATGGTGGAACTTGCCTCAAAATTTGCTGCCTACCATCAGCCAGAACAATGGCTCGCAGCATATCATGTCGTTCGATGACCCGCTGGAAAGCATGATTGAAACGCTCCAAATCTAAATCTTCATCTTCTCTATCAAATTCAGCAAAAACGTGGCATGGCACGTTCCCCCAGTCCAGAACTCCACTTCGTCCAATCCAGTAGGCATGCTGAATATCTGTCAGGTCAAAGGGTAGATATCGATGTTCAGGATCAGGAACGATCGGGCCGCCTAAGGCGTCGACTATATCTATGCTTTCGGTTCCTTTTTTTGACGTGATGTTTCTTGCAAGACGCCTTGCCAAATTCTGAATCGTAAGCTGCTGAAATGCTTCAAATGCTTCATGTGGCTCAATTTTGATTTTCAAATTGCCCGCCACACCCTCCATTAATCGCAGGAATATCAGGGAATCCAGACCCAAATAGAAAAGATATTGTTCTACTGGAATCTCTTCATCTTCCCGACGCAGCATTTTACCAATCTCATGTTTGAGGTAATGTACCAGAATTTCTTCTCGCTGAGCTAACGACGATTCCCGTAGTTGATCCAGAAATACTCCATTTTTGCGAGCTGCCGTATCATACTTAATTGCATTGTCCTTCCTTGGCATTGTTTTTCTCCTTGTCGCATATTCCACTACTCCAATACTCCATCACTCCATCACTCCAATACTCCATCACTCCAATACTCCATCACTCCAATACTCCATCACTCCACTACTCCAATACCCTGGTTAGCAATGATCGCTTACGAATAAACTAAGTGTTGAGAAAGACTTCTAATTTTCTCGCAGGTTTCTTCTGCCTCACGCGCAGGAATCGACAAATCAACTATCCCTGCACCAACATGCAGCCATGCTTTTTTGTCTTTTTGAAAAACAGTCCGCAGAACCAGAGCAGCATCCATCGTACCATCACTATCAACAATCATAACGCACCCACTATAGAGATTGCGAGGCTGAGACTCGAGACGACCGATAGCGTCAATAGATTCCCGTTTTGGAATGCCTGTGCCGGTAACAGCAGGAAATAAAGCATTGAATGCGTGCCAGGCATTATATCCATCTTTAAGTCGACCTTTTAACCTTGAAGCCAGGTGCTGGACTGTACCCCGTCGACAAACAGACATAAAATCGCACACACCAATCGATTCCCGACTGCAAACGCTGGACAACTCGTCGAAAGCTAATTTTACTGACACTGCATGTTCGTGAATTTCTTTGCTGTCATGCAGGAGTTCTTCACGTAATTTAATTTCCTCTTCAGCATCACAACCTATTGATCGAGTACCGGCTAAAGGTCGCGTGCTTACCCATCCTTCTTTAGTAACTTCAGCAACTGTTTCAGGACTAAAGCCGGCTGCTTTCAGGTTGTCGAGACTGAGTAAAAAGGAACGGGCAGGAGTATTTGCCCTGCGTCCGGCAATATAACTTGCAACAATATCAAGCTCTTTAGACAATGGAATTGTGCGAGATATAATAACCTTTAGGTACTGTTGAGCACGAATTTCATTTACCGCAGAGGCGACGCCTTGTTGATAGGCGTCTGTCTCATAAGTATAAATTTCTGGCACTTCAAGTTTATGTTCGGCAATACGTAAGTCAAAAGGAGTCTCAGCGCCAACAGCGCCGGTAGAACTATCTATCGAGGCGACCAATTGAATAAGTTCTCGCAACCTGTCTTCACCTAACGCACGTAAAAGAGCCGAGCCTTCTCGCAGGCGAACTTCAAACGCTGGAATAAAGAGTTGAAGTAAAAGTTCATCTTTCGACAAGCATGGCAAATTATGATTATGACGAGCTAGTTCAAAGTTTGCGATTCCGTACGCACGCCACTGATCTATGGGTAATGATTCTAGAGCGGTTTTAACCGAATCACTCAGTAACTCACTTTGCCAACTATAAGAACGCTCATTAATTTGTAAGCAGGTTTTGACAGCATCAGCGGTAAGCTGTGCCGCGACACCAATGCCGATAGTCCACTCACCGTTATCCTCATAAATAAGATAGGTCTCCGATAGGTTCGACTCTGCAAGGAGTGCAGCCATAATGAGTGGATCACACGTAATAGGAATAGTTTGTTCAAGATAGGATTGTCTCATATTCGATGCAGACTCTTGCATTTAGCTAAGTACAGGACATTTTTTTGACAGGATTAACAGGATTAACTGGATAAATTTTGAATGAATCCACTTCATCAATAAAATTAATAACCTGCAGGATTTTGACGCTATGGCAGACAGGTGTGGTTCAATTGCGTGTTCAGTAAAGCAACACTCTACTGGACCAGTCATGTCAAATCGTGACGATATCTTGCTAAAATTAAAGATTAATGATGAACAGGAATTTAAAATAAAAATAATCTTGTTCATCCTCTCTATCCTGTCTCATTTTCATTGACATATTCCGGTGCGGTTGGACAGTTTGCCCAGGTCATACCTTCGGACAGCACGACGATATACTGGTTACAATGCTCTGCGTTGTAACCCTACCGCTGGACGCTCCGCGTCCAATACGTATAGCTAATTAGGGGGTGCAGAGCGCCTGTCGGTATGCGTTCCCACGCAGAGCATGGGAACGAGAATAACTCACGTTTTATTTCGTGTTTTCGTACTTTCGTGTTTTCGTGATTGGTTTTGTATAGTTTCTTAACCGCACAGGTGGCATTTTTTTGTCCTGTACTTAGGCATTTAGTTACACCCACGAGCCAGAGAAACAAGCTTCCGTTTATCGACTTTACCAGCACTGGTCAGTGGCCACGCTTCAATTGATTCAAACTGATCTGGCATTTTATAGCGGGGTAATCCGCGTTGCTGCAAAAATTTGCGGATAGCAAGGAGATCAAGGTCTGAACAAGAGCTGATTATAAATGCGCAACTGCGTTCGCCAAGCTGTTCATCGGGCAACGGCACCAGCGCGGCCTCCTGTATGTCGGGGTGAGCGCGTAAATGCAGCTCGATCTCGGCAGCAGCGATTTTTTCTCCCGCCCTGTTAATTTGATCCTTTATCCTCCCTTTCACCTGGATATTTCCTTGTGCCGTGATTCTCGCGATGTCGCCCGAGCGATAGAATCCATCCGAGGTGAACGCGTGCTTGTTGACTTCCGGGGCACGGTAGTAGCCACGAATCGTGTAGGGACCTCGCGCCAGCAACTCGCCTTCTTCCCCTGGAGAGACATTGTTGTCCTGCTCATCAACGATTCTGACTTCGTCATCATCGCAAAGCGGGCGGCCCTGGGTATGGAGGAGGACATCGTCGGGATCATCCGGATGCGTAAAACAAAGCAAGCCTTCGGCCATGCCGTACACCTGCTGCAGGCGGCAACCCATAACCGGCTCAATGGCGGCGGCCAAGGTCCCGTTCAGGGGTGATCCGCCCACCTGAAGCAAACGCAGGCTGGAAAGATCGCTTTTATCCCATTCGCGAGCCTCCAACCAGAAATTAACCAGGGCCGGGACAAGCGAGGTAAATGTCACGCCCTCTTGCTCAATCAGGGGAAACGCTTCATCGTAACTTGTGGTCCGGGCAAGTACTACGCGACCTCCTACCGACAAAGTCCCCAATATGCCGGGACAAGCCAGGGGGAAATTATGCGCCGCCGGAAGGACCGCAAGATAAACACTTTGCGAGTTGAGTTCACAGCGTTCAGCAGACGCTTGAGCATTGTAAGCATAGTCTGTGTGCGTACGTGGAATAAGTTTCGGAGTGCCTGTTGTGCCTCCGGATAAAAGGAATAAAGCTGTATCCCGGTAGTGAGGAGAGGGAATGTCCTTTGGGGGTCTGCCAAGACTATTCAACGCATAGCTATCACTATGCTCACTATCAACAACAACATATTTAAGACAGGGATGTTGTGACGCCATTTTTTGAGCTAATCCATGATGATCAAATCCAAGGAATCTATCTACAGTAATATAGGCAACTGGTTCAGCCAAAGCGCAAAATGCATCAATATCAGCTTCGCGATTAGCCGGCATACATAGAATAGGAACGGCCCCAAGGCGAAACAATGCAAAGCAAGAGAGGACAAATTCAATACTATTTGGAAGTTGTATCAAAACTCGATCACCTTGCTGAATGCCAAGATGATGCAAGCCGGAAGCAAGCTCATCAGCACGCCAATCAAGTTCACTGTATGAGATACGCTGCTCTTGGTCTACAAGCGCTATATGCTCTCCATATTTTTGAGCCCAACTTCGCAGATGTTCGCCAAGAGTGAGCGGCTTCCAATACCCTTTTTGTTCATACTTTATGGCTATCTGCTCGGGCCAATCTTGATGTACAGGTTCCATTTTTGTCTCCTATACTGTCCCATCCTCATTGTCCTCAACAGTCATATAGAGGGTATGTGCCATGACCTGTGAATTCACAATAAGCGCCAGTACCATGCAAGCAAAAAGGCTGGGTAATACCTTCTTCAAGTAATAAGAGTAATCCGTGTAATCTGCGAAATCTGTGGATTAAAACCTGTAAACCAGTTGCAAGCCCACCTCTCCCGGATCGCTGTAGATAGTATAAGAGCCGTCGTAATAGCCGGTGGAATCATATTCCTCGTCAAAGAGGTTTTTGCCATAGAGATAGATATCAAAATGTTCCGCTTCGTAGCCGATTTTTGCATTGACTATCTCATAGGCGTCTCTTGAGTAGTCATTCGCTTTGTCAAAATACATCTTTCCATAGCCGATCAGGTCACATCTGGCAAAAAATCCGCTGTAATGCCTGTATTGGGCGCCGATGTTGTAGGTATATTCCGGGGCCCAGGGATTGTCGTTGTCCTCGTAATCGCCCAGGACATCTTCGAAGTCGTCAAACTCAATATCGGTATAGCCGAAACCTGCCATAAGAGACAGACCGTCATACGGCCTTGCCGTTATCTCCAGCTCAACCCCTTTTCCTGTGGCCTCTGCCGCATTGGTTAGATACGAGTCCATACTAACAAGCGATTCCTTCACCTGCATATCGGTAATATCCATATAGTAAACAGAACCGTTTATTATCAGCCTGTTATCAAAGAAGGCACTTTTTGCTCCGATTTCATAGGACCACAATTTTTCCTCATCATAGCTGATATAATCAGGATTTTGTGCATACGGGTTAAACGCGTTGAATCCGCCTGGACGATATCCTTTTGATGCGCTTACATAGGTCATAATTGCAGGTGTAAAACGGTATTTCAGGGCTATCTTGGGGGTAAGCTCATCCCATGACTCATCCGCCTTTAGATGGAAAATATCATCTTTAAAGTCCTGTTCCTCATACTCATAGCGAAGACCTGTAATCAAACTGAGCCGTTTGGTCAAAGGATAGGTGAGATTTGCAAAGACGGCATAGGTGTTTCCGTCAATATCCCGGTCGGCATCCATCGCAGCATACATTGGCAAAATTGATGTAATTTCAGAATTAATATCGTAATCATCCCTGTCATAGTATAGACCGAAAAGCCATTTCAATTGCTCGGTTGAGTAGTCCAGCCGCAACTCTTGTGATATTTTGCTGTATTCATTGTCCTTATCAGTGTGCATCAGTGTTGCACTGCTAAAATCAAAGTCAGCCACACCCTTATCCTTATATACAGTATTCGTGGTAATAGAGGTCAGAGTGAGCGATTCACTGATATCGTAGGCGATTTTTAGGGACTGCAAGTCTTCGCTTGACTCGTTCTCTCCCTCCAGATTGGATGTAACCTTGCGATCCTGCGGCGCGGGAAGCCCGAACATGGCGGCGCCCTTCTCTCCCATATTCATATTAGGCCCGTCATCGTCATATTCGAGCCGTGAAGCAATGAGCGAAATATCAAGTTTATCCACTGGCGTCCATCGAAGATGGGCTCTGCCGAACCAGTGTTCTCTGTCGTCGACCGTGTGTCCAGTCGTTGTGTTTTCAATAAAGCCGTCCTTTTTACAATATTTCCCCGCTATGCTGAAAAAGAGTCTGTCTTTTTGGATGGGACCGCTCAGGTTTAATGAGAACTCTCCTGTTTTCTCATCACCCGCTTCGGCGGATCGTAGTTCACCCCCTTGGGCGGATATTTTTCCTCTAAACTCGTTGTCCGGCTGTCTGGTGATGATATTAATAGCCCCGGTTTCCGTGCCTTTTCCGTAAATCGTCCCCTGCGGCCCTCTCAGCACCTCAATGCGCTCGATATCGAGCATTTCGTTTACAAATCCGGAGCCTGTTAATATGGGAACACCGTCCACATACAATCCGGTTGAAACTCTGAAGGATTCAGGGCGGGCGGTAATTCCCCGCATTGTAGGCGCATTCTGTCCAGAGATACCGTGCTGGTAGATCATAAGATTGGGGACAAAATCGGCCATATCTCTTATTGATTCAATCTTCATATCCTCAATATCCATGCTATCAAACACAGTGATGCTCATGGGCACTTCCTGGACATTTTCTTCCTGCTTTTGCGCAGTAACCACCATCTCCTCTATCTCTACCGATCTTTTTACCCCCTCTTTTTCCTCTGCATCCTCCCTTTTCGACGTGGCCTTTGATCCTCTTTGTGCCACAACCTTCTCATTTTTCATCAAAACCACCGTACCCTGATTGGTAACCATGTAGGTCAGGCCGGTACCTTTTAGAATCTTTTTCACAGCCGCTTCGGGAGAGTAAATCCCTTGCACGCCCGGGCTTTTCTTCCCTGCCACCAGTTCGTTCAAATAAACTGTCTTGATGCCGGTAACTTTTGAGTAGGCATCCAGGGCTTCTTCAAGAAAGCCGGCCTCAATATTAAACGTTTGGGGTACGTTCATCCGATTCGCTTCCTTCTGCTCCGCCATCGCTGGAACGGCAGCCAAAAGAAGCAAAAAAATGCTTGCGAGAAAACCCATTTTTGCTTTTTCGCCTTTCATTTTGCTTTCCTCCTTTTTTCCTGGTTGACTCAATGTGATTGACTTGAGGTTATTCTTACCGCCGAGACGCTGAGATTCTTCCTCTCTATGTACTTTGTGCCTCAGCGGTGAATACTTACTCTCTCTTATAAATTTTCAGACAATCAATTTTACGTTTTCTTGATATTCCCCCTCACCCTGGCCCTCTCCCGCCAGGGGAGAGGGGAATAAGCGGTATGAAATTATTTGTCTGAAAATCTATAGATCAATGACATTGGGTGATTATTGCCTACTGACCACTGACCACTGGCTACTGCCTACTGACTACTGACCACTAACCACTGACTTCCCTGTATAACGTTATTATACCGTCAGCCTGTCTCTCGGCCTGAAGGGAAGCGGCTGCCATGATGACCTCAAGGGTCTGATCAAGATCGCGCATGTCAAATGTGCCTGTGATACCCTTTGCCCCCCATTCCAGGCAGGCCAGATTAATCCGTACGTCGTGGTAGAGTTCCAGCTCTCGCAAGACCTGTCCCAGTGGTGTGTTTTTAAAGACTGCCTGCCTATTTTGCCAGGCCAGAACCTGTTTCATATCCGAGGGCCGCAACTTTGATAAGTGCCCTGAAGAGTCGATATCCACGCCCTGACCTGCCAGCAATGTCACCCCTCTTACCCTCATATCGCCGGTTCCGCATGGAGCATCCCTTACCAAGACCAGTCCGTGCTGCACATCCACGGCCACCCGTCCGCTGCGGCTCTTTACATTGAAGGCCGTACCCAGAACCCGTACCAGGCCGTTTGTGGTGCGTACCTCAAATGGCCGGTCCGGATCGGCCGCCACCGCAAAAAAGACCTCTCCATCATTTAACTCCACCTGCCGCAACAGGTTGCTCATGCGAACGGAGAGGGCACTCCTTACGTTCACCTTCAGGACCGAACCGTCGCTTAAGGTCAGAGTTTTTTGCTTCCCGGTTGCCGTTTTGTATGCATGAACTGTTACGGCTTGCTCAGAAAAGTAAGTTCTGAAAACTGGCAGGCAGAGCAAGACCAGCACTGCCAGGGCCGCCACAGCTATGGCCGCTCTATTTTTCGGTTCAGCAAACCTCGAGAGTGTGGCCTTTACGCCTGCGAACCTTTTAGCTATGCGAGCATGGATGGAAATTGGTGCAAAGGCGGGCGTCAAAACGCCCATATGCTCCCAGGTCCGACGCATCTCCTGAAATGCCTCGTAGTTGGCCGGGTCCTCCTCCAACCAGGCAGTCATCCGTTTTTTGTCTTGAGGTGAAAAATCCTTGTCCTGGGAACGGACCAGCCACCGTGCGGCCTGCTCCAGGCGATCATCCTTTGCAATATTCATAGCGAACTCAGCTCCAATGGTTTATCAGACGATTTAGATTGGCTGTCTACAGCAGAGCTTTTTTTTGACAGGATTAACAGGATTTACATGATTCTTTTGTAACTTCTCAATAACTCGGGGCAATCACCCCTGGATTCCCGCCTTCGCGGGAATGACAATTGTGCCGAGGTGCCTGTCATGCCCACGTAGGCGGGCATCCAGAAAGCTCACAGAATTCTCGACTTGCCCGGACTTATTGAGAAAATACATTCTTTTATACTCCTTATATCCTGACTATCCTGTCAAAAAATGGAAACTCCTCTATATGTATATAATGCGTAAGAAAGGAAAAACCCCTAAAAGAAACTTCGGAGAATCAAGAAATTGGTCAAGTAGTCGAGTGGTCGAGTCGTTAACCACTTGACCATTTTCCCACTCGACCACTCGACTATTCGACTAAAGTCGTAGGAATTTTCCGCTACAGGCGGATAGAAATTTCAAGACGTTGGGATTACGGTCGTGGCAGACGTTTGCGAAGAAAGAGGAGGGCATTGACCATGTGATTTTCAACGGTCTTGGGTGAGATATTCAACTGCCTGGCGATTTCTTTGTGAGACAGCCCCTTGAAACGATGCATAATGAATACCTCTCTGCACCGGGTTGGCAGTTCGTTAAGGACCCGGAGGGCATGCTCACGTATTTGCTGAATTTCCACGGCCTCTTCAGGGCCAGGGGCTTGTGAAACTTGTTCATCGGAATCCTCGGCATCCGGGGACATCCAGCGGGCACGAACAGCCCGCCTGCGCTTAATTTCCTTGACCAGGTTCTGCGTGGTCCGCCAGATGTAGCCATCCGGGGAATCGAGCTCGGCTGTGCCATTGTGACGAATCAGCCTTGTGAATACTTCCTGAGCTCCATCCGCAGCGTTCTCATGAGACCCAAGCTTTTTCAAAAAGAAATTATAAAGGCTGCGATAATTATTCTTGTAGAGCTGAATAACCAGCTCGTTTTCCTGCTTCATAAAACCCTGTCAACCTTTATCCAAAGTTTGAGTTGATTTTCGTTCGTTCATGACCCCCTCAATAGCCGGTTAAATGGTCAAATCGTCGATCAACCCTTTGTCCCCATGCTTCTGCCAACCATTGAAGGATCATAAAGGTATTGCCTACCTTTTTGAGAATCTTTTTCAGTTTCTCTCCGCTCAAGAAAGCGCCTATAACAGGGCACCTGAAATGTCTGTCAATTTCCCAGATTGGCTTTATATCGGAATAGTTATTTTGCCTATTTTTATTAGATAGTTGCAAGTTATAAAATCACTGCGCGATTTTATGTAACGCGGCTGCACCGCTCGAAAAAAAGCAACCTATCCTTAGAGAGATGTTACTGTGTCGCAGTTACTATAAATAGCACAAACTGTCAATTGCCCGGAATTCATCAATCTTCACCAGTGTTCCCTGATTTGCAAAAAAATTCGACCTGCATGGTTAATTGAGACGCAATTACTATACTAGAATCTCCATGTCAAGAAAAAAATGATGTACGTCTTCGAAATTCTGGTGATGTCAGTTGATCGTTGTTCCGCCACGGGCGGATCCGATGAAAAGACCTGCCCGCCACCCGCACCCGCCTGGCGATGGCACCTGCCCCCCACTACCAATGACGAGGGTGTATGCAACACATGAGCTGGCAGGCGATGGCAGTCGGGGGCGGGTTGGAAAATTCAATTAATATCAGATTGTTATTTGAGAGTTTTAATCTGCTATCGCACTATATAAGGGTGGAGCAGGGGGGGTGAGATTGAGAGGCTCAAGAATAAAAAGGGAAATTCAAAATCACTTTTTGTCCGGCAGTTTCCGGATGGTCTTGGCCATCTCGCGGACCGAAAGCGGCTTCATGACAAACTCCCGAATACCTATCTCCTTGGCCTTGTCTTCTGAAATCACCTCGCTGAATCCGGTGCAAGGGATAATCGGAATATCGGGCCGGATACGCATGGGCTAGCCAACATTTCACCTGTCATGTGAGGCGTGATCCGGTTTGTAATGACCACATTGAATTTCAATGACCAAATCGAATTTCTCCGGTCGAGTGCCCTCAGCATAACTAACTAAACATATTGACTATATCCACCCACCACCTCGGTTGGCATCAAAGTTGCTCTGAATGAGTGCTGGAGGCAAGCCGGCGATTGCCACCAAGACAGCTTGAGTAAGATAGACAATTCAGTATGAAACGCAAATCGAGTGACAGAGATCGTGGCAGAGGTTCAAAGAGTTCCTCAATGCCTTTCGTGGACACTATTGGGATACACGGTATTGGCCGATGAAACCAGCGTCACATCCACTTCTCGACAGGATCGAGACCTCGAAAAATCTTCCCACACTTCCTCATATTGTTTTGAAGCTCATCGACGCTTGCAATAGGCAAGGAAGTACGATTAAGGACATATCCCAAATAATCAATAAAGATACCTCTTTAAGCGCCAAGGTCATGAGAATGGTCAATTCTGCTCACTCTGGCTTTCCAAGCAAAGTGACCAGCATAGAACAGGCCTTACACCTGCTGGGCATGGATGCCATCAAGAATATTGCCATAAGCACGGCCGTGTTCCAGGTTTTTGGCGAAGCCAAAGATCACGGTGTGTTCAAACTGAAGCTGTTCTGGCGCCACTCTCTGCTGTGCGCCACCTTAGCCGAGCTGATTGCAAAAAAGACGTCATGCAGCTCCCCTGACGAGGCATTTCTGTCCGGACTCCTTCACGATATCGGTAAATTGGTCCTATGCGTCAATTTCCCAGACGAATACAGTGATATTTTGCAGTCATCAAACAATAAGTCCGAATTGCTTTTGGCCGGAGAAATGAGTCTGGGAGCCACACACTGCGAAGTGGGGGCATGGATGATCAGTCGATGGCACCTGCAATCGTTTATGGCGGATGCAGTTCTTTACCACCACGAACCGGTACACAGAATTTTGGACGCCCTGCCGCTGGTCAAGATTGTCTTTGTAGCCAATGCCCTTAGCACAGATACTGTTGAAGAAGACGACGCCAAGCTTAGAACAGCACAAGAGGTTTTTGGGTTTGCCCGGTCTGATGCAAAAGGGCTCATATTAGAAGCCGAGCAAGAGGTTCATCAAATAGCGCAATCATTGGACATCGAAATTGAGCCTCCCGAACTGCTATACGTCTCGGTTTCTGATACAAATCATGAAAAGGAACAAAACCTGGTCCGCGGCGTGAGAGACATATCGTTACTTCAAGCCACACTTCAAAATCTTTTAGAAGCTTATGGACAAGAAGCCATTCTAAACGTCATCCAACAGGGGCTCCAAGTGTTGTTTGATGTAAACCGGGCCCTCTTTTTACTTCTTGACCCTGAAAAGGAGGCTTTAGTTGGCAAAGGTGGACTGGAACCATCGCAAGATACCCTGATCAAGGAATTAGTTATTTCTCTTCAAGCAAAAAAATCCCTTATAGTCCAGTCCCTTCAACAAGGAATTCCTCTGGATTCTTTTGGCCATCAAAAAAAGGCCGATCTCAGCATTATAGACACTCAAGTCATTCGCTTGATTGGAAAAAGCGGAATCCTATGCCTTCCCATGATCGCCCACAAGCAGAATGTAGGGATGATCATCCTGGGTCTGGAGCAAGCGCAGGTTTCTCATTTGTCAAATCAGATGAACCTGTTAACCATGTTTGCCAACCGATCGGCCTTGGCCGTGCATGCTGATAGCGTACGACAGACTCAATCAAAATTGGTTCAGTCTGAACGCTGGCAGCGTCATCGGCCATGGCCAGGAAAATGATGCGAAATTACTTATGACGCTGTACATAAAGCGGAAAAATCAATTTTGATTTCTTGTTCCTTTGTTCCCCATTATTCTACCATTCCAGTATTCCAATTGCGTAGCGAAGGGGAGCTAAGTTCATACTTTTATCAGGCTGGAGGAAATCCCCTCCATATAGAAACATAAACATCGACAAGCAGTTAGTCCCATGTTTTCAAATTTCCTTCGCCTCTTCTGTATGAATTTCCCCTCATAAGATTTCCTCCAAAATCCGAGCCCACACAAAAAAGCCTTTAAACTCAAGGGAATACGTGGCCAGCCCTATTTGGCATACCACTTGCTGAAGGTTTTAGAATTGAAATAGCAATTAGCAATCCGACCGGGTGTTGTCCGCAGGCAGGCAACTTCAAGAGATGGAAGACTTTCCAAACATATCATGGATGAAAGGAGGAAAAAAATGGCAATTTTGGAAGGCGAGTATGTACCAGTGGCAGAAGCGCAAGAGAAGCATCAAGAAATGCTTTTGGCAAAGGAAAACGTTGTTGGAGTGGCAACAGGGCACAAGATTAAAGAGGAAAGAGATACTGGTGAGCCATCGGTGGTTGTTTTCGTATCACAGAAAATTGATAAGGCATTAATCAGACCTGATGATCTAATCCCTGAAACAGTTGAGAAATTCAAAACAGATGTCATTGAAACGGGAGAAATCTTTGCCGGTAATATCGGAATTGAAGAAAAACATGAGGAAGAAAAAGAAGAGGTTGGTGTTGAAGTCTTGCATTGGCGTATACGACCTGCAAAGGGAGGTTTTAGTGTAGGACATCACAAAATTACAGCCGGGACCATTGCCACATGCGTTTATGACCTTACCCCTTTTCCTTCTATTCCACGTAAATACTACTTACTTAGTAATAACCACGTCCTGGCCAATTCCAACGATGCAAAGATTGGAGACCCTATTCTTCAACCAGGGCCATACGATGGAGGTAAAATCCCCGCTGATATTATTGCTCGACTCTCCCGATTTGTACCCATCAAATTTATGGAACCTGGATATACTCCACGTAATAATAATTGACGGACAAAAAAGACCCTATAGCCAAACCACAAATGCACCAGTTTTGGTGTATAAAACCCGTTTTGCCTTTGGCAACATACTGATTTCATTGACTCCCGGTTTTATCACATGGTGCATAAAATGCTAAAATCCTGCGTGGATTGCACCAAAAAAGATGAAATTTGTGACCCAAGATCAACATTGGTGCATAAATACATAAAACGTTTCATGGATAACACCAATTTTGGGACATGAATCACATTGTTTTGTTTGTAACCTGCTGATTTACTTCAATGCCAAGTTCATCAAATGGTGTATAAATGCATAAAGCCACACATGAATCACACCAGTTTGACACATGTGCACTTTGTCCATTGTTTTTTTCTTCAATTACCAGATCTTATCAAGAATAACAAGCCTTAACGCGGACAAGGCGGAACCAAAAAGGAATTAATCACGAAAACACGAAATGACGAAAGCACGAAAAAAATGAGTTCACAAAGTTGTACGTATTGCAAGATCGTGGCAAAGCTGCCAGAAAAAACACGAACCTCACTAACTAAGGGACTAAATACCCCCATCCACGAAAAGCGATACTCACCCGCAGAGAGCGCAAGGAGAGTCTTATTTTTGTCCAATCGAGGGCCTAGGTCCGCCTCTGGTGGGACGACGATTGGACAAAACTACTCTGGCCTACGGCCAGAAATCGTACCCCAGGAGCCTGAGGGCGCGGAAAAAGGACGTGTTAGGGGACGTTGTTTACAAACTACACTTAGGCCTTCTTGCGCCTCAACCCGTTCGCAATAGCGGGGGTGGTAACTCCCAATTGGCGGGCAGTCTCCGCCAGGGAAAGCCCGAAACCTGCCACCAGTGTTTCCGCCAATTCGGATCTTAACCGGGATACACCAGATATCCGACTCCCT
>Ga0209986_10000530_pt1 | contig 36903 bp, 28 predicted proteins | sample BlataG_FD_183168 | JGI IMG/M metagenome (GOLD analysis project Ga0209986, IMG submission 183168) | Deep subsurface microbial communities from Black Sea to uncover new lineages of life (NeLLi) - Black_00105 metaG (SPAdes) (version 2) | ecosystem: Environmental > Aquatic > Marine > Oceanic >... | reverse complement strand
GAGCAGAACCTGAAGCTGACTGCCGAGGCCACAATCCGCTTTTGTAGGGAGAACCGCTGCAACCGCATCATCCTGAGCGGTTCGGATGAGACGCTACCGCTGTTTAAGGAGATGCTGCCCAAGGCGTTACAAAAGCAGACCATTGGCACGTTGGGCATGGACGTGACAGCCTCGGCGAGCGAGGTCATGAAACGTTCCGCAGAACTCATCCAGGCCGAAGAGCGCCGGCAGGAGCAGATACTCGTAGAGGACATGATAACCGCCACGGCGAAAGGCAAGGGGGCTGTGATTGGCCTGGCAGACACGTCCTATGTTGTTCGCGAAGGACGCGTGCATACACTGGTTGTGGAGAAGGATTTCGAGGCCGACGGCTATCTGTGTGACGGCTGCCACTACATCAGTGCAGAATCCATCACAAAGTGCCCGTTCTGCAACGGCAAACTACATTTGATTCACGACGCTGTGAATCGCATTGTTCACCATGTCATAGAAGCTGGCAGTAAAGTGGAAACGGTCGAAGATAACCAGGCCCTGGCGCAGGCGGGGCATATCGGTGCTATTTTGCGCTATTAGCTGCAATGGAGTGCTGCTTTCCCAGCACTCCTAGAATCGAGGGAAATCAAATGATGATGTCTTTTGATCGTTTCACAGAACGGGCCCAGGAGGCTGCCGCCCGCGCCTATGAGATTATGCAACGCTACCGGCACAGCCAGATGGACAGTGAGCACATCTTGCTTGCCTTGCTGGAACAACCTGAGGGAGTCATCCCGCAGATTCTGGAACGCTTGAACGTAGATATAGACGCGGTCAAGAATCGTCTGGACGATGTGCTCAGAGCCAGTCCCAAGACACAGGCGTTCGGCAGTGCCCATCCAATGCAGGTATACATCACCCCGCGTGTCAAACGCATTCTAGACACAGCCACGGAGGAGGCCAAGAAGCTCGAAGACGAATACGTCTCTACTGAGCATATCTTCCTGGCTATCGTCAGTGAACGCGCCGGCCCGGCAGCGCGCATTCTGAATGACTACGGCGTGACCAGGGATAAGATTCTAAATGTGCTGCCGGATGTGCGCGGTGGGCAACGAGTGACTAGTCCGCAGGCCGAGAGCCGCTATCGGACTTTGGATAAATACAGTCAGGATCTGACCAGCCTGGCCAAAGAGGGGAAATTAGATCCTGTGATAGGCCGTGATAGTGAGATCATGCGCGTAATTCAGGTCTTGTGCCGACGTACCAAGAACAACCCTGTGCTCATCGGCGAGGCTGGCGTGGGCAAGACAGCCATCGTGGAGGGACTGGCCCAGAAAATCGTGACTGGCGACGTGCCAGAGTTGCTGATGAACAAGCGACTGATTTCGCTTGACCTGGGCGCCTTGGTCGCTGGTACGCGATTCCGTGGCGAGTTCGAGGAACGCATCAAGGCTGCCCTAGACGAGATAAAGCGGGCCGAGGGTGAAATCATCCTGTTCATTGACGAATTGCATAATGTGGTTGGCGCTGGAGCCGCGCAGGGGGCCATTGACGCCTCCAGTATGCTGAAGCCAGCACTGGCACACGGTGAGTTGCGCTGCATCGGAGCCACCACCTTGGACGAATACCACAACCACATTGAGAAGGACTCGGCGTTGGAGCGGCGTTTCGCGCCCATCTTTGTTGAAGAACCCAGTGTAGAGGAAACCATCGACATGCTCAAGGGCTTGCGACCATGCTATGAGGAGCATCATAAAGTAGTCATTAGCGACGAAGCCATTGAAGCGGCCACGCGTCTGTCCCAGCGCTACGTCAAAGACCGTTTTCTGCCGGACAAGGCCATCGACCTCATAGACGAAGCCGCGTCCAAGCTGCGCATTGCCATCTTCAGCCTGCCTGATGAACTCAAGAAGATGAAAATGGAGATCGGACGGCTGACCAGCGAGGAGGAAACCGCCTGGCAGAACCGTGACTACGAGCAGGCTGCTATATACAAGAGCAAGCGCCTCACGTTGGAAGAGGAGTTTGAGGCCAAAAAGCAAGCCTGGAAAGCAGAGCGGGGACTGGAAGAGGTTGTGTACCAGGCAGACATCGCCGAGGTAATCGCCCGCTGGACAGGTATTCCGGTCAACCGCATGCTGGAGGCTGAGGCCGAGAAGCTGCTGCGCATGGAGGAACGCCTGCACGAGCGTATCGTCGGTCAGGACGAGGCTGTAGCCGCTGTGTCAGATGCAGTCCGCCGTGCACGTTCGGGCCTCAAGGACCCCAGACGCCCTATTGGCAGCTTTATTTTCCTTGGCTCAACGGGTGTAGGCAAAACAGAACTGGCTAAGGCTCTGGCAGAGTTCCTCTTCGACGACGAGGATGCCCTCTTGCGCATTGACATGAGCGAGTATCAGGAACGTCATACCGTCTCTCGGCTGATTGGTGCACCGCCTGGATACGTGGGCTATGAAGAAGGCGGGCACTTGACCGGAGTTGTGCGCCGTCGCCCCTATCAGGTGATCCTGTTTGACGAGATAGAGAAAGCACACCCTGATGTGTGGAACGCGCTACTCCAGATTCTGGAAGATGGCCGGCTGACTGATGGCCAGGGCAACCTCGTTGATTTCCGCAACACTGTGGTGATCATGACCTCGAACATCGGCACCAAGTACACGCAGACTGGGGGCGCGCTGGGGTTCCGCACTACTAAAGAGTCAAGCGACCACGAGAAAATGCGTCAGGACATCGAGAAGGAGCTGAAAAAGACGTTCCGCCCAGAGTTTCTGAACCGCATTGACGAGGTGATCGTCTTCCAGCGGCTGAGCAGGGAGGATATGAAACGCATCATGGATCTGCAGATGAAGGATATCCGCCAGCGTTTGCTCGAGCAGGGACTGGACATCCAGCTCAGTAAGGCGGCACGGGATTGGTTGGCTGAGAAAGGCTATGATCCCGTCTTCGGAGCGCGCCCGTTGCGCCGTACGCTACAGCGCCTTGTGGAGAGCCGACTTTCCAAGAAGCTCATACGGGGCGAGTTCAAACCCGGAGATCAGTTGCACGCTGACATCAAGAATGGTGAACTGGTGTTCACTAAGGCAAAGAGCAAGCGACCGACACCAGTAGCAGCGTAGATACGGTAGTCGGTAGTCGGTTGGCAGTTGCCGGTTACCAGTTAACGGTGTGGGATAAGTAGTGAACCAGTTCGAGCCCCTGACGAATCGTCAGGGGCTCGTGTTTATGGCACTGCATCCTATCCCACCCCGCCAAAGCTGACCCTGATCGCGCCAGGCTTTGCGCGCGGCCTTTTGCGTCAACGCTGGCCGCGCCGATGACGAGGATGTGGTGAGAAGTTGACATTACGCTTGGCCTCGGATCTGCTAAAAGGACGTGCAGTGCGGATCCTACTCAGATGCCCTACGGATTAGCGACCAACTCGAGATGGCTAAGGTTGAGTGAGGATTGATCGCAAAGCCACCGAACCTGCCGACTAACCCCCCGTCACAGCCCTGATAGCTGCCCCAAGGAGAGTCTGCCAGCCCATTCCGTACGTGAATACCACCGCGAACTGCACGAGCTCTTCTTTCTGGCCGTTCAGCTTGTGGCGGTCTACTGCGCCTGGCAGCAGTACAATGCCCACAAGCAGCGCAATCACCAGAGCGGCCCAGTCCAGGTGCCACATTCGACCGGCCCGATAGCTATCCAGAAAACTGCTGGCGAAAATACCGAGCACGACAGTGACATAGAGGGCAATCTGTCTCCCTAGCGGCAGCTTGGCCGGCTCTTCACCCTTTGCTGCGTAGGGTTCTGCACGCTCGACTCCGAGCCGCAACGGATCAAATAGCCAATCGTCCATCCTGCGCCTCCTTCTTGATTATTGCTGTCCTTCTTTTACTATAAGTATAGCCGATTAAGACAAAACCACCAAGTTGGTGTAGTACACCCGTTAGTGTATGTGCTGAGATTATGACATAAAGCCTGCAGGGTCAAGGTAAGTGAACCACAGAGACACAGAGGGCAGGGAGTTTTCATGGCAAAGATCAAAAGAAAAACCTCCGTGTCGCTGTGGTGGAAACCCGGCGTTCTACAGTTGCTCCTTCACTCTCTCTGCCGCCTTCCTGTTCATGCCCTTCACCGCTGTCAGTTTCTCAACGGATGCCTCGCGGATTGCTTCCAGCGAGCCAAAATGCTTGAGCAGCGCCTGCCGTCGTTTGGGGCCGATGCCCGGGATCTCATCCAATTGCGAGGCCAGCCCGATCCGCTGCCGCAACCGACGATGATAGCCAATGGCGAAACGGTGCGCCTCGTCGCGCACTCGTTGCAGCAAATAGAGCGCCTCTGAGTCGCGGGGCAGCAGGATGGGCTCGGAGCGCCCAGGCACAAAGATCTCTTCGTGCTGCTTGGCCAGGCCTATGGCCGGGACGTGCTCCGCGCCCAGTTCGGCCATTACCTCACGCGCCGCATTCAACTGCCCCTTGCCGCCGTCCACAACCAGCAGATCCGGCAGCACAGCCCACGCTCCCTGCTCGCTTAGTGGTTGCTGCTCTTTGCCTGCTGCTCTCCTCAACCGCCTCCTCAACACTTCTTGCAACATGGCATAGTCGTCTGGTCCACCTACGCTCTTGATGCGAAAACGCCGATAGTCGCTTTTGCGCGGCACACCCTTGACAAAGACCACCATGCTGCCTGTGGCGGCCCTGCCCTGGATATTGGAGACGTCGTAGCATTCGATACGCATGGGGGCCTTGTCCAGCTTCAGGTACTTCTGCAGTTCATCCAGCGCCGTCACCTGGCGCGCCTGGTCAGCTTGCCACTGTGCCTGCAGGTGGGCAAGGGTCTCCGCAGCATTCTCCGCCGCCATCTGCACCAACTCGCGCCCTTTGCCCCTGCGTGGCACGCGGATCGTGACCTTGGCTCCGCGCTTCTGGCGCAGCCACTCCTCAATAACTATTGCCTCGTCAATGCTGTGCTGCAAGAGGATGGCAGAAGGGACATATGCAGCCTCATCGTAGAACTGTTTGACGAACGAGGTCATGATCTGTCGGGCCTCCTCATCTTGCGTGCCAGTCAAAACAAAGTATTCTCGCCCCATAAGCTTGCCTCTGCGGACGAAGAACGTTTGCACGCAAGCCTGGCCATCCTCACGAGCAACGGCAATAACGTCCTGGTCGCTTTTGGCCGCAGATACTATTCTCTGTCTCTCAATGACTTTCTCCAACGCACGAACCTGGTCACGCCGAGCCGCCGCGCGTTCGAAATCCAGCGCCTCCGCAGCCTCCCGCATCTCCCGCCGCACATCACTCACGATGCGCTCCTGTTTGCCCTCCAGAAAGAGAATGACCTGCTCAATCAGAGCCCGGTACTCCTGCCGTAAGATTGCGCCGATGCAGGGCCCTGCGCAGCGGCCAATGTAGTAGTACAGGCAGGGACGCTTGTCTTGTCCCGTTATCTCACGCTTGCAGGTCAGATAGGGAAATAGCTTGCGCAGTAACTCCATGGTCTGACGCACCGCTTTGGACGAAGTGTAAGGCCCAAAGTACCTCGCGCCATCGTTCTGCATGCGGCGTACAGTGTAGATGCGTGGAAAATCGTCTTGCAGACTGATTTTGATGTAGGGATAGCGCTTGTCGTCTTTGAGCCGAACGTTGTACCGTGGGCGATATCTCTTGATCAGGTTGCATTCAAGGATCAGCGCTTCCAGCTCCGAGCCAGTGACGATGAATTCAAAGTCTGCAATGTGCTCTACCAGGCGGCGCACCTTGGGCGTCTGTCCAGTGGAAGCGTGAAAGTAAGAACGCACGCGGTTGCGCAGATTGATCGCCTTGCCCACGTAAATAACGTGGCCCTCGGCATCCTGCATCAAGTAGATACCTGGCTTTGTGGGCAAGGAACTCAAACGCTGGTTGAGCTGTGCTTGCTCCATGGAATCTCCTGCACGATCACGCGCGAGCCCTGCCTAGTCGCAGTGAGCGGAGGATAAGCAGGGCACCGATAATGATGAGACCCAGGGCCACGATAGGCACCAGGATAGCCAGGAGGGAGGTGACGCCGGAGATGATGTCCTCCATTGTGCTCACAAGCGGGTTTGCCGTGCCAGCGGTCGTCGTCGTGATCAGCGGCCTGGCTGTGGCTTTCGCCGCGTGCACCGTGCCAGCGACAAGAATGCCACAAATCAAGGCCAAGACAGGGTGGATGTCACTGATGACGTTACTGCTGGCCGCGAAAAGCATGGCTCCTGCAGCAGGGCGCACGAGCGTCTGAATGACGTCATTGATCGTATCCACGGCAGGAATTTTGTCCACCAGAACCTCTGTCAGCGTGAGCACGGCCAGTATAGCGATGACCCACCCAGTGGGCAGGGCGTCGAATGGTGCATTGAGATGGATAAGGTCAGTGAAGCGCGCGGTCACCGCCACGATGAGCAGGGGCAGGTAGGCATTCAAGCCCGCCGATGCCGACAGGCCAAAACTGGTAGCAATACTGGCCAAGGCCTCAACCATTTCCTGTCTCCTCTACCCCCACTCTGCCGCCACGCTATGCACATTATATCACGAACTATGCTGCCAGGCAATGCTGGATTTCCCCCGGGTGCAGTCCACATTGGGAACAGACAGCAACTTGGACTATGTTCACCAGCAGTGCAACTGCTGGTCGCCTCGGTAAGGGTCGCTGGGCGTGAGAATACGCGGCAGTACCTTTGTCTTTACGCCACCTCTGGTCTTTACGCCAGAGGCGTAAACGGAAGGCGTAAACGGCAACTGCCGCTGAACAATTGTAGTGCGGAGTGACATTCATAACTCGCTCCGAAACTGAACCATACCCTTTCCCATTAGAAGCACGACGGTTTCCGCATTGGGGCCTTTTTGTGCTATAATGTTATTGCTGTGCTGCTTGTGTAACGACGGCTGACCTAGAAGGGAAGACCCATCGGTGGATTTCAGAGGCTTCATTGCTGGCGCGCTGGGCATTCTGCTCGCACTCGACGTACACGAGTTCTCTCATGCCTGGGTCGCAGATAAATTGGGCGATCCGACAGCCAGATATATGGGACGGGTTTCGCTCAACCCGATTGTGCACCTGGATCCATTGGGCACCATGATGATGCTTATGGCAGCCATGTCAGGTCGGGGCATTGGCTGGGGTAAGCCGGTGCCAGTAAACCCGTACAATCTGCGCTACGGGCCGCGCGTCGGAATGGGTATCGTATCCTTTGCCGGTCCGCTCGCGAACCTGGTGACGGCAGCGATTGTTGGCTTGCCACTCCGCCTGGGCCTGCACCTGCCTGGCACGCTGTCTCTGCTCGTCTGGCAAGTCATGTTTATTAACATCGGCCTGGCTATCTTCAACCTTGTCCCTCTGCCACCTCTGGACGGCTATGGCGTCTTGCAGGGCATTCTGGCCAGTGTGCGGGGTCCGTGGAGCTATCGCCTGTCTGAGACGCTGACGCTCCTGGAGCGCCAAGGGCCTTTCCTCCTCCTGCTTTTGATCCTGGCTGATCAAAGTTTAGGCCTGGGTCTCCTATGGCGTTTCATGGACCCGCTAGTGACGTTCTTTTCCAGGCTTATATTGGGTGTGTGACCTTTATCGTGTGCAACAGTTCCTGGCTGCGCTGAGCTTCAGCAAAGAGCCTGCTGAGGAGGCTGTGCTGAAGGCGTACCTGAGCTCTGCTCAGATTGAACTATTCCAACGCATGTCAGCTTCAGAACAAAGACACGCCTTTGCTGTTCTTCGCACGCTGCAAAGGGTGGGGCATCCCGACGCGGTTCTGGCGCAGGCTGCGCTGCTCCATGATGTGGGCAAAGTCCCGCTGTCTGTTGAGCGGGGCAAAGTCCCGCCATCTCTTAGGCGGGGCAGGGGAAGGCGCGTGCGCCTTTGGCATCGAGTGGTGTTGGTTCTGCTGCAAGCCACTAGCCCAGCGCTCTTGCGTCACTTGGCACTGAACGAACCTCGTAGTTGGCGCTATCCTTTCTTCGTTCAGTTGCACCATGCTTCGCGCGGGGCAGACATGGCTGCAGCCGTTGGCACGGATGCGTTGGCAGTGGCGCTGATCCGCTGGCATCACACCGCACCTCAAGAGAGCGGCCTGGACTCACGAGGGCAGGCCATGCTCGCTGCGCTGAGGTCAGCAGACGAAAAGAATTAGCAAACTGCTCTTATAGGAGAAATGATGGCTTTCAGAATAACACTCGTTGGGCTGGGATTGGTCGGTAGTTCGATCGGACTGGCCCTCAAGCAGACAGGGACCGACCTCGACATTATCGGCCACGACAAAGACAGCCACGCAGCTAAGCGCGCACACAAAAGCGGCTGTGTGGATCGCACCGAATGGAACCTGATTAACGCCTGCGACGGAGCCGATTTGATCGTGATCGCCATTCCCCTGGCGGGCATCAAGAGTACCTTGGCGGCTATCGCTCAAGACCTCAAGGAGGGCTGTGTAGTGACGGACACGGCCAGCCTGAAAGTCCCCGTGCTCAACTGGGCTCGCGAGTCCTTGCCACACACGGTCAGCTTCGTCGGAGGACATCCCATCATAGAGAAAGTAGTTCCCGAACCCATGACGCCTGCGGCCGACCTCTTTGCAGGAGCCGTCTACTGTCTGACACCAGCCACGGACACGCCGCCAGAAGCCCTGCAAGCAGTTTCCAACCTGGTAGAAGCACTAGGTGCCAGGTCTTACTACCTCGACGCTGCCGAGCACGATGGCTTGATTGCCGCCGTAGAGCAGTTGCCACTGCTTCTGGCTCTGGCTCTGCAGGTCATGGCTGATGAGAGTCCTTCCAGCCGCGAGATGATCCAACTATCCGGCCTGGATTTCACGCGCGTGACGCAACTGCTGGCAGCTGACGCGGAAAGCCTTGTGGATCTATGTACTTTGAATGCTGCCAACGTCGTGCGCTGGCTCGATGCCCTCCTGCCCAAGCTGTCGGACCTTCGTGAGCTTGTCGCCGAGCAAGACAACGAGTCCTTGCAGAAATCCTTTGCTGACGCACTGGCAATGCACACCAAATGGGTGCATAAGCACGTCGAGGGCGAAGCGGTTGATTACAGCAAGTTTGGCATGATGAGTATGATGCTGGGCGGAACCTTCAGGCCGCGTAAGCAAAAGAGAGAGTAGACTTTTGGAACAGGCTACACAGAACCCCACTCCAGGCCCCAAGGCATCCAGGAAAACATATAGCGTACTGATGATCGCACCCACCTCCTTCTTCGCAGATTATGGGTGCCATGTGCGCATTCTGGAGGAAGCACTCATTCTGCGGCAGATGGGCAATCGGGTGACCATCTGTACTTATCACAACGGACGGGATGTCGCCGGTTTGGACATCCGGCGCACGATGTGCATCCCATGGCGCGCAGATTACGAGGTGGGGTCCTCGCGACACAAGATCGGCTTTGATGCCTTGCTGTTGCTGAAGGCGCTCTTAGTAGCCGTCCAGGTCAGGCCCGATGTCGTGCATGGACATATACACGAAGGAGCGCTCATCGGCTACACGGTGAGCAAGGTACTGGGCGCGCCATTGGTATTTGACTTCCAGGGGAGCATGACCAGCGAGATGACAGACCACCATTTTCTGAATCCGGCTGGCCCGTTCTACCGTCCTGCGCGCTGGCTGGAACAGGGGATTGTCAAGTTGCCTCGTGCCATCATCACCAGTTCGCGTCATGCGGCGGATCTGTTGGCAAACGACTTCCATTGCCCACCTGACAAGATCACTGCAATCCCTGATTCCGTCAATGCTGACTTCTTCGCTCCGGGTCAGTCGAAAGAGACGTCAGGAGCACTAAAGGCCAGCTTGCGCATTCCACCAGACCGACAAGTAGTGGTTTACTTGGGCCTGCTGGCTGAATGGCAGGGCACCGGCCTCCTTCTGCAAGCAGCAGCCCAACTGATTTCCCGCCGACCTAACGTGCACTTTTTGATCATGGGCTTCCCAGCAGTCGAGACCTATCGCTTACAAGCACGGAAACTGGGCCTGGACAACCAGGTCACCTTCACTGGCAAGATCCCTTACGAGCAGGCACCGAGATTTCTGGCTCTAGGTGATGTAGCGGTAGCGCCCAAGATCTCGGAGACTGAGGGCAGCGGCAAACTGCTCAACTACATGGCGATGGGCCTGCCTACAGTAGCTTTTGACGTGCCAGTCAGCCGCGAGTATCTGGACACCTTTGGTGCGTATGCGCGACCCGGCGATGCGGCTTCTCTGGCAGAGGCCCTGGAGACAATGCTGATGGACAGAGAACGCGCACAAGCTCTGGGGGAGAGCCTGCGCCAGAGGGCCATCGAGCGCTATTCCTGGGTCGCAGCGGGCGAAAAGATCATGGACGTGTACGACACCGTGCATCAGCGGTAGTAACCCGCACGCTATCCACGCGAGGTGTTTGTGTCAACAGAGCGCGTGCAAATCCACCCTACAGCCGAGGTTTCTCCCCTGGCCAAGATTGGTGAGGGGACGAAGATCTGGCACCAGGCCCAAATCAGGGAAGGTGCCCAGATCGGATGCTCTTGCATCATTGGCAAGGGCGTCTACATAGACTTTGACGTGGCCATCGGGAACCGGGTCAAGATACAGAATAATGCATCCATCTATCACGGCGTGACGATTGAGGATGGTGTTTTCATTGGGCCGTATGCCTGTCTGACCAACGATAAGCTTCCGCGGGCCATTACTCCCCAGGGGCAACTCAAGCAAGATGCTGACTGGGAGGTGGGCCAGATCCTCATTCAGTATGGAGCTTCGATTGGGGCGGGAGCGGTAATCCTACCCGGCGTCACCGTGGAACGGTTCGCCATGGTGGGCGCTGGCGCAATAGTGACCAAGGATGTCGTGGCACATGGACTGGTCATGGGAAATCCTGCCAGGCTGGTAGGCTTTGTCTGCGCGTGTGGTCACAGGCTTGCAGGGGCAACGTCCCGCCATACGTTGCGCGGCGCCAAGTCTCGCCATGGGCCGGGCGGGGCCAAGTCCCGCCATCTATTAGGCGGGGCAAGTGTGTCTGGGGAAGGCCGATGCTTTTCTTGCCCTTCGTGCGGGCGTCAGTACACTTTCTCTACGCAAAAGATGACGGCCCAGGAGGCATAGTATGCCCATCAGATTCGGCACAGATGGCTGGCGAGCGGTTATCAGCGACGAGTTCACTTTCGCCAACCTGCGCCACGTGGCAAAGGCTATCGCCGACCACTTGCTCGAGACGAGAGAAGACTCAACGGCCCCGGTTGTGGTCGGCTTTGATACCCGGTTTCTGTCCGACCGCTATGCATTGGAAGTTTCCCGCGTTCTGGCTGACAGCGGCCTACCGGTCTACCTGAGCAAGTCCGACTGCCCCACACCAGCCCTGGCTTACGCTATCCGGCACCTGGGCGCGTTAGGGGGAATCATGATCACGGCCAGCCACAACCCGCCGCGCTACAATGGGATCAAGTTCAAGGCATGTCATGGTGGCCCAGCCATGTCCGACGAGACGCGCAGGATAGAGGAGATTCTCGAGCAAAACCTGGCAAATGATCGGCTCCCCACAACTGAAGGTTTGGCTCTCTCCAACCTCGACCAGGAGTATCAGGGAGTGGTGCGTTTTGATCCGATGCCTGCTTACCTGGCCCATGTTCGTACACTCGTTGACTTTGAAGCTATCGGTGCATCGGGCCTGCGTGTGGCTGTAGATCCTATGTATGGAGCAGGGCGAGGCTACATCTCGGCTTTTCTGCGAGAAGGCGGGTGTAAGGTAATAGAGCTTCATGGTGAGATGAATCCCGGCTTCGCTGGCATCCACCCTGAGCCTATTGAACGGAACCTGGGCGACCTGATAGCAACGATGCGCCGCGGGCGCTACGATCTTGGGTTGGCCACGGATGGCGACGCAGACCGCATCGGAGCCGTGGACGCGAAAGGCAATTTTGTTGACGCGCACCGCATTTTCTCTCTCACTTTGCGTCACTTGGTTGAGGAAAGACAGGGGCAAGGGGCCGTGGTCAAGACCGTCTCGACCACACAGTTGCTTAACAGATTGTCGCAACACTACGGCCTACCATTGTATGAAACCCCCGTTGGCTTCAACCACATCTGCGATTTGATACTGAAAAAGGATGTGCTCATAGGGGGCGAGGAGAGCGGGGGCATTACGATCAAGGGCCACATACCAGACGGCGATGGGATTTTGATGGGCCTGCTATTGGTTGAATTGCTTGCTTATCAACACAAGCCTCTAGATGAGGTCATTGCTGAGCTGATGCAGGAGTTTGGCGAGTTCTACTATGGACGGAACGACGTGCACACGCAAGCCTTCGACAAAAAGGAACTGACCCGGCGATTGACCGAGGAAGCGCCGAACAGGATCCTGCAACACAGAGTAGTGCGCGTCAACAACAGCGATGGTGTGAAGTACCTTCTGGATGACGATAGCTGGCTGCTCATCCGACCTTCCGGCACTGAGCCAGTGCTGCGCATCTACGCCGAGGCTCAAAACCGCCAGGAGGTGCAGCAATTGCTCGCGGCTGGGACGAGCCTGGCGCACCTTTAGGCAATTCGTACCAGGTGGCCAGGGCCGCTCATCGGCCCCTATTACACTGAAGAGAAGCTGTGGCATGTCAGGATTCACCCACCTCCACGTCCATACCGAGTACTCTCTCCTCGATGGCATGTGTAAAATCGAGGACCTTGTCGGGCGTGCCAAAGAGCTTGATATGGAGGCTCTGGCCATCACTGATCATGGCACGATGTATGGCGTCATGGAATTCTACCAGGCTGCGAAGAAGCATGGCATCAAGCCAATCATCGGCTGCGAGGTGTACCTTGCACTTCAGGACAGGTTCAAGCGCGCCTCACGGACGCACGCTCGACCCTTCCACCTGGTTCTGCTGGCTAGAGATAAGACGGGCTACAAGAATCTCATTCAGTTGACAACAAAGGCACATCTAGAAGGCTTCTACTACAAGCCTCGCGTTGACAAGGAGCTTCTGCAGGAGCACAGCGCGGGTCTGACGGCCTTGAGTGCTTGCAGTTCAGGCGAGATCCCTCGCCTGATCCAGAGTGGACGAATGGATGCCGCGCGCGATGCCGTGCGCTGGTACCAGAACACATTTGGTGCGCGCAACTTTTACCTGGAATTGCAGCGACACGTGGCCCAGCCTGAACTGGAAGCGATCGACCAGGCTCTGCTGGCACTTGGTCGCGAGCTCGGCGTTGACGTTGTAGCCACCAACGATGTGCATTACGTGCACCAGGAAGATGCAGCGGCGCACGAAGTGCTGCTTTGTATTCAAACCGGCACAACGATGGACAACCCCAACCGTATGCGTATGGGCGGCGATGACTTCTATCTCAAAAGTGGGCAAGAGATGGCCACCCTGTTCGCCGACTTCCCTGAGGCGCTAAAGAACACTGAGCGGATTGCGGCAAGTTGCAGGCTTGAGCTCGAGAACGAAGGTTTTCACCTACCGCCTTTCGAGGTGCCCAAGGGCTACACTGCTCAAACCTATCTCGCCCATCTCTGCAAGGAGGGAATGCAGCGGCGCTATTCGCTCATCACTCCAGAACTGGATGCTCGCCTGAACCATGAACTGAAAATCATCCACGAGATGGGCTTTGATGTCTATTTCCTCATTGTGTGGGATCTGGTACGCTACGCCCAAAGTGAGGACATCTGGTGGAATGTGCGTGGCTCGGCAGCAGGCAGTATCGTAGCTTATTCGTTAGGCCTTACCAATCTGGAACCGCTGAGCCACGGCCTGATTTTTGAGCGTTTCCTCAACCCTGGCCGGATCACCATGCCTGACATTGATCTGGACTTTCCAGATGACCGTCGTGCTGAGATGATCGAGTATGTCATTCACAAGTACGGCAGTGACAGGGTCGCCCAGATCGCCACCTTTGGCACCATGGCAGCACGCGCATCTATCCGCGATGTTGGCCGCGCTCTGGGTCTTCCTTACGGAGAGGTCGACCGGCTCGCTAAACTGGTGCCCCGGGGCCCAAAGGTGAAGCTGCAGGATGCATTAGAGTCATCCCAGGAACTGCGGACCATCTATGAACAGGACGACTATATCCGTGACCTCATTGACAAAGCCCGCCGGCTCGAGGGCACCTCGCGCCACGTTTCCACACACGCGGCTGGCGTCGTCATCGCCGATAAACCGCTAACCGAATACGTGCCTGTGCAGCGCATTCCAAAGGGTCAAGATCTCATCACCCAGTACTCGATGGGTGTTCTGGAAGATATTGGCCTGCTGAAGGTTGACTTCCTTGGCCTGTCCACCTTGACCATCATGAGACGTGCTGTAGACTTGATCAATGCACGTCACGATATGGCACTCCGTCTGGACACCATTCCTATTGACGATCCGAGCATATACGAATTGCTCTCCACAGGGGACGTTGCCGGCCTGTTTCAGGTGGAGAGCGCGGGAATGCGCCGTGTGTTGCAGAACCTACAGCCCTCGAACTTTGAGGATGTGGTAGCCCTGCTCTCCCTTTACCGGCCTGGGCCCATGCAGTTCATTGACAGCTTTATCGCTCGTAAACACGGCCAAGAAAAAGTCGAGCTTGTCCATCCAAGCCTGGAACCTATGTTACGCGAAACCTACGGCATCATTGTCTATCAGGAGCAGATCATCCGCATAGCTACTGACATCGCCGGATACAGCAGCGCCGAAGCGGACCTGATGCGCCGGGCCGTGGGCAAGAAGAAGGAGAAAGAACTCAAAAAACAGCGGAACAAATTCGTACGTGGTGCTGTAGAGCGCGGCATACCCAAAGACAATGCCGAAGAGATCTTTGCTGCCATCGAGTACTTTGCAAATTATGGCTTCAACAAGGCCCATAGCGCAGTTTACGCTGTGATCACTTGTCAGACAGCTTACCTCAAAGCACGTTATCCCGTTGAGTATATGACGGCCCTGCTCTCCGTTGAGCGCCACAAGCCCGACAGGATAGCCGTTCTCGTTGCTGAATGCCGTCGCCTTGGCATTGAGGTCTTACCTCCCGATGTGAATCGTAGCGACATAGACTTCACCATAGAGGCTCTAGCTTCAGAAGCGCAGGCAACGGATGGCCGCGCACAGTCTTACACTTCTGCTATCCGCTTTGGCTTGGGAGCTATCAAGAACGTGGGCGAAGGGCCGCTGCAAGTCATACTGAAGGCCCGTGCCAACGACGACCCTTTTGCCGGAGTGGCGGACTTTTGCCGGCGAGTGGATCTGCGACAGGTCAACAAACGTGCTCTGGAGTGCCTGATTAAGGCGGGCGCCCTGGACACTCTCTGTGACAGGCCCAGGCTGCTGGCAATCATTGACCGCATGCTAGGTCTCAGCCACCTATCTCACCAGGCCCGTTCAGTTGGACAACTGACGCTTGACACTCTACAGCCTGATATTTCCGGTGACTCCGAATTGATGTCCGACCAGCTCCCTGTCCCGCCTATTTCGCCGAACGATATGCTCGCCTGGGAAAAAGAGCTTCTGGGTGTCTACATCTCGGAGCATCCTCTGCAACGCATGGCACAAAGTCGCCTCAAAGACTGCACACCGCTTGATCAGATTGACGATTCCCTCAAGAGACGCAAAGTGACTATTGGTGGGATAGTAACCAGAGCCCGCACCATAATCACACGCAAGGGCGACGAGATGGCCTTCATCGAAGTGGAGGACTTGAATGGCAGTATAGACGTCGTTATCTTCCCTAGGACCTATAAGAAGTACAAAGAGCTCCTGGCCGAAGACAGGTTACTCGTTATAACAGGTAAGGTAGACGTACGCAATGGTGTCGTTCAGGTCATTGGCGATTCTGTACAGGACTATGCGCTGGCCGACACCAGCCAAGATAATGCAGCGGCACGCGTGCGTCTTTTAGAAATCAATCTCCACTACAGTGGCAATCATGACAAGGATATGCACCTTCTGAGAAAGGCCTACGAGATCGTTGAGCAGCATCCAGGGTCGGATCGCTTTTGCTTCAACATCATCAGCGATCAGGGCAGCGTACAACTAGATTTCCCCAATGTAACTACGCACTTCGATCCCGAATTGGAGAAACTATTGAGGGAAACCTTAGGAGAGAATGCTCTCCACGTCCGAGGAATAGAAGTATGAAAAGTGAACAGCCACTGCGCAACGCAAAAAGAATACTGATCCAAATCACGCTTGTATTCCTGCTGGCTGTGGGAGCCATCTTTCTGCACGTGCTGCAGACTCAGGCTCAGGGCACAGTCACCTGGGAACAAACACAGGGCCCAAGCGGCGGCAAAATCAATGTCCTTTTGATAGATAGCCAAAATCCCAGCATCATTTATGCAGGCGCTGACGGTGGCGTCTACACCAGTCGAGATGGTGGGGCGACGTGGCAGCATTCAAGTGATGGCTTGCCCGCCGGGCAAGAGGTCAGAGCACTGACCATAGATCCTACCGACTCGCACATCCTCTACGCAGGCACTTACCCCGGAGTCTATCGCAGTATCAACAGTGGTCAGACCTGGTCACGGGCTGCTGTGGGCTTGACGCGCAAGCTGGTCTTCTCTCTTGCGGTAGACCCCATGAACACCTCTGTTATCTACGCTGGCACAAACGGGCAGGTGTTCAAAAGCATTGATGGTGGGAACGAATGGAGTGCAAGCAGCGAAGGACTACCCGAAGAGACCGTCTGGTCATTGGTGGTGGATTACGTTACAACAGACGTACTGTACGCAGGTACTGACAGCGGCGTGTTCAAGAGTACTAACGGCGGGCAGCAATGGCAACGCGCCAGCGACGGTATGCCAGAGGGGCTGCAAGTACAGGCACTGGCTATTGATCCCCTCCGCCCCAGCGTTCTCTACGCCGCTACAGAGGCTGGCGTCTACCGCAGCACGGACGCCGCTGATGGGTGGCAAGCTGCTAATGAAGGAATCGGCGAGAGCATTGTTCACTCTCTGGCAATTGATCCTTACAACACGACTATCCTGTATGCAGCAGTTGGCACACATGGTGTACGGCGAAGCACCGACGGCGGTGAGACTTGGGAACCAACTGGTGGCGACATCAATGAATTGGTACTGACGCTGGCCATCAACCCATTACATTCCCAGGTGATCTACGCAGGTACTGGGCGCGGCGTATACTACAGCAGTCAAGCTGGCCAGCGTTGGGAACCCAGAAATGGAGGGCTGATCAACACTAATGTCCTGTTGCTGGTTGCAGTTCCACAACGTCCAAGACATCTGTACGCTGCAACAGGATTAGACGTGCACAAGACAACGGACGACGGGCAGACCTGGGTTCCTATCAACGAGGGGCTTGCCCGTCCTAATGTCCTGACCCTGGCAGTGGACCCGTTGCTCCCCGACACTCTCTACGCTGGGACATGGTATAGCGAGATATACCAGAGTATTGACAGCGGCAGCACTTGGCGATTAGTGAATGGCGGCCTGGCCCGTGGCGCGCAGATAAATGCACTGGTGATTCAGCGCACAGCAAAAGCTCGCAGCGACCAGACTTCTGGAGTGCTCTATGCCGGAACCAATGGAGCTGGCGTCTTCAACAGCACCGATGGTGGTGTCAGTTGGACGGCTGTCAACAATGGGCTTGACGACCTGCATGTCCAGGTTCTGGCCCTCGCTCCCACAGAGGGAGGAATCCTGTACGCCGGGACGAGCAGCAGTATTTACCACTTGAATCTTGATAGCGGAACCGACCCAGGCAGGTTACTCTGGCAGCCAGCACAGCATGGGCTGCCACGCGAGGAAGTGCACAGCATCGTCGTGGACGAACGTTCACCGAATGTCATCTATGCCGCAACTGCAACAGGGACGGGCGAGATCTATCGCTCAACTGACGGGGGCAGCAGTTGGACGGCTATCGGCAGGGGCTCCCTGCCCACCAACATCAAGATCCAGGCTCTAGCCATCAACCCATCTCGCGGGCGACCGAATACCCTGTACGCCAGTACAGACGGTGGAGTATTCCGTAGCGAAGATGGGGGGTCAAGTTGGCGTGCCATTAATGACGGCCTACCACCTCACGCCAATGTACTGACCATCCTCGTTGATGTAAAGCGCTCATGCTTGTACGCTAGCATCAATAATGGCGGGGTCTATAGAGGCATTGATGCAGGAACAGGCCTCATCTCCTGGTCCATGCTCGCAAGGGTGATCCTTGCCGCAGCAGCCTTGGCAATGACCTTTTTCGCGGGACGATGGTTCCTCCAATCCTCTCAGGGCATGCAAGACCAAGTTTTCGAGCGCAATTGGCCGCTGTGGAGAGAGGAAATACGGCGTATCCTGCAAAATCAGAATGACGTCAAGGCTGACACGCTGGTTCACGTACCGACAAAACTCAGGATTCGCGCCTTGCAACAGTACGTGCAGGAGCATAGGGATGATAACCTCGTCCTGCGCCTGGACCCACCCGTGCTAGAGCCAGCCAACTCTCTGCAGGTTTCGGGCTTTTTGCGTAACTGGCGCGCGGCACAGGAAAGCCTAAAAAGCGTGGCTGCTTTTAGGCCCGCGGTCTCGCGTATTGCCGATCAGTTATGTCAGTTGCTTGGCTTTACCCTCCTGGACACCCGATCCTACAAAGAACTGCACGGTTACGTGATCAAAGCGCCCGCCTTGCGCTTGAAAGTGCCGCCGACGTTCCCTATTGTTTTCACGCAAAAGCACGACCTGGTAGAGCAAGACGTAGATGACCTTCGTGATCTGATGCGCATCCTCAACGTGTCTAGTTATCTCGCCCTGCTGGTTGTCCCGGATAACGAAACGTCCGCTGGCCGCGAGCGCGGACCGAAGACCCGTTTCGAAAGGCTGACACGCGGCATGGCCCATGACTTCGTAGTCATGGACTTTGGCGACCTGTACGGCATCTTCGTGGCAAAGGACCCAGAGAAGAGATTCACTCAGATACTCCTGAGACAGGTAGACTTGACAGTCGTGTCACCATATGTTACGTCGGGGCCTGTTCCTGAGAACATGTTCTTCGGCCGAGACTACGAATTGAAGACCATCACCCGTACAATCAAAGACAACAGCTTTGCCATTGTCGGAGGGCGGAGGATCGGAAAGACCTCCATTCTGACCAAGCTTCATCGTTTGTTCACAGATGCAACAGACTACTACTCGCTCTACCTGAATTGCCAGTCTGTACAGAACTATCGTGATTTCTGCGACGCCATAGACACGATGTGGAAACTTTCCTTGCCCGATTGCTCTCCTGAGAATCTGAGGTGGTTTGTTGCACGCATGAAACAGAAACGAGAGGGACAACGCATCGTGATACTATTGGACGAGGTAGATGCGCTCCTCAAGTACGACACCATGAATCAGGAGCGCCTCTTCAAAGCATTGCGGGCGCTCTCCCAGGAAAGCTACTGTCGCTTTGTCTTTTGTGGCGAGAGGGTCCTCTATGCCAGTCTGCATCATTCCAGTTCTGCCTTTTTCAACTTTTGCAGCGTCATTCGGCTGAGTTACTTGAATCACAGGGACACGGGGCGCATCGTCCTGGAACCCATGCAGGAGATGGGGATTGGATTTGAGGACGCCAGCAAATTGATACAAGGGGTCATAGACCTGTCAGCCTGTCACCCCAGCATCGTGCAGTATATCTGCCAGGAATTGATCGCACTGCTCAATGCGCGAGGTGATCGCCTCATTACCCTGACCGACCTGGACACCATTGGGGGCTCTAGCCAGTTCAGGGAGCATCTGATCGAAGTCATGTGGGGTAACACTACCGCTCTGGAGCGTCTGATCACGTTGCTCATATTGGACAAGCCTAGCGTTACGTTCGCTCAGATCGAGGATGCGTTGCGTGAGCACGGTGGAGAGGTTTCGACCGCTGCCATGGAGCAGGCCTTGGATGGCCTGATACTTTGCTCTGTTCTGAACAGGGAGGACCAGGAGTATTACTTCATGGCTCCTGCATTCCCCTCGGTCATCACAGCAACTCAGGATGTTAAATCGCTCGTGCAGGAAACGATACAACACTTGCGCAGTGAGGGGCTCATAACCTGAAAACGATCTGCAAGAACGATAGTAGTTGCCCAACGCGAGCTTGATTGCCAAATCGTAATGGAAGACAGATTCGTGGGCGTTGCTTTCTTGATCATCCACCCCTTTGGCTGCAGTGTCTGTCTACCTTGCCTTCACCAGCTTGCCCATGACAACCGTACAGAACTACACTTGCAGCCTCCTGCATGGCCTCAATCATTTCAAGACCGTGTGCACCAGCATCGTGACCCATGACGCGACCTTCTCTCAGGTTCCGTTTCGCACCATCCTGTGAACGGTCATTGTCCTCTTCTTTCACGTGCTGGGAGATATGGAGGCGGCACTACGTATCAAACGAGTTCGCGTCGTGGCTGTTGGCTGATGCGCTCCGGCGAGGAGTTCAAAAGTCCACTGTGCTCCGTCACCATTTCTCAAACGTATGATCCTGTCCGGACACTAGGGCCGCACGACGGGCAAAGGGTTCTACAACTACAAGTAGGGAGGAAAGCGCATGGAATACCAGAACATTCTTGTGACCCGTGAAGAAAACATCGGCATTGTCACCTTCAACCGAGCAAAGGTTCTCAATGCACTGAACCACGCCACCATGGTAGAGTTGTCTGCGGCAATTGATGAACTGGATAGCGACAGGACCGTGCGGTGCATTATCCTCACCGGGGCAGGAGAGAAGGCTTTCGTAGCCGGAGCCGACATCAACGAATTGCGCGCTATTGCCAGTGCTGCCGAGGGAACAGAATTCGCTGCGTGGGGCCAGACCATCTTCTTCAAAATCGAGACCCTGAGCAAGGCGGTCATTGCCGCCGTTAATGGATACGCATTAGGCGGTGGTTGCGAACTAGCAATGGCTTGCGATATCCGTATGGCAGCAGACAGCGCGAAGCTCGGACAACCTGAGATCAACCTGGGCATCATCCCTGGCTATGGCGGAACCCAGAGATTACCCAGACTGGTAGGTAAAGGGCGCGCCAAGTGGTTGATCCTCACTGGCGACATGATTTCCGCCCAGGAAGCACTGCGCATCGGCCTGGTAGATTTTGTCGTCCCAGTGGCCGAGCTCATGAATAAGGCTAAGGAACTGGCGCGCAAGATTGCGAGCAAGGCACCGCTTGCAGTGGCCTGGGCCAAGAAGAGCATCAACGTGGGTACAGAGATCGATCTGGTCGCAGCCTGTGCATATGAGGCGAGCCAGTTCGGGTTGGTCTGCGGCACTGAAGATCGAGTGGAGGGGACTACAGCTTTTTTGGAGAAGCGCCCTGCACAATTCACAGGGAGGTGATCCTCTTGGCCAGTCCTGGCGTGCTGCGCGAACGTGACGGGAATTTGGCGCTGCTGCGCATATATAACCCCAGACTGCGGAATGCTCTCAGCCAAGAAGTGCTCTCCGAAGTGAGAACTGCGCTCCTAGAGCTGGGTCAGGATGAGGGAATCGGTGCGCTGATCATAGGCAGTGCCATCGAGGGCGTCTTCGCTTCGGGCGGCAACATCAGGGAACTGCGGGCTATTTCCGGTCCCACGGCGGGCCTCCGTTTCGCCGAAACGGCTCAGGCGGTGTTCAAGCTCGTAGAAGACTTCCCAAGGCCAGTCGTGATCGCCATCAATGGCTACGCCTTAGGCGCGGCGGCAGAGTTGGCCGTTGCTGCCGACATCCGTGTCGCTGCTGATACAGCCTCGCTCTCTTTTCCTCAGGTAGGGCTAGGCATCACACCTGGACTTGGCGGAGGCCAGCGCTTGATACAACTCGTTGGCCCTGGGCACGCTAAGCGCATGATTCTGACAGGCGACCTGATTAGCGCGCAAGAGGCCCTCCGTCTGGGACTTGTTGAACTCGTTGTACCCCTGTCCGATCTCTGGAGTGTGGCTGAGAGAATGGCACGAAGACTGGCCAACAAACCCAGGGCTGCGATGATCCTAGCGAAAAGGGCGCTGAATCTCTATTCACAGGCCAACCTGGAATCCGGCTGCGCTTACGAGGCTACGCAGTTCGGGCTCGCCTGCCCGATTGCATAGAATGGTGCTTGATGCGACTGACACAGAGAGAGCGGCAATTGCTGGTCGATGGTCTCCTGATATTCGTACTGCTGCTGGCACTGGGCCTGCGCCTGTACCGTATCCAGGCCCAAAGCCTGTGGAATGATGAGGGCACCAGTATCGCCCTGGCTGCGCGAGACCTGGCGGCTATTACCAGAGGCGCTGCCAATGACATTCACCCACCACTATACTACTATGTGCTTCATTTCTGGCTGGCTCTTTTCGGCACCAGTGAATTAGCGGTACGCTCCCTGTCAGCACTGCTAGGCACGCTGCTGGTGCTGCTGACTTTTGCCCTTGGCCGCTCTGTGGCTGGTAACACCATTGGCCTAGTAGCCTCCTTCTTTGCGGCTTTGTCGCCATTTCAAATCTACTACTCCCAGGAAACACGCATGTACATCCTCTGTGCGCTCCTGGGGGCCTTATCTGTGTATACCTTCCTGCGCCTTCTTTCCACCTGGCAAGGCGGATTTACACGTACCAACCCGCGCGCTTCTTCCTTCCGCCGCTATCTGCTCTTTGTAGCCTACCTTATCGTCACGATCTTGCTTCTGTATACCCACTACTTCGCCGTGACAATAATCCTGGTACAGAATCTCGCTTTCCTGTGGTGGTGGCTCAAGAAAGACCGGTTCCCAGATGCCGGTTACCGGTTGCTGGCCGCACTACGCTGGGGAGTATCGCAGGCGGTTATAGGGGCATCATACTTACCATGGTTGCTCCTGACAGCCAAGCAACTGCGCGTGTGGCCTGCTATCAGCGAACCACTGCACTTCACAACCTTGGTTCTTGACCTCTTGCGTGTCTTCAGCCTGGGCCTGTCCGTTGAACCACATCCCAGCCTCGTGCTAGCGGGTTTCGCCGTGCCGCTGCTGCTGGGTATGCGGGCCCCGCGTTCTGCCCCGTGGGAGAAGGCGAGAGGTTTGGGAAGCCAGGCGCAGAGTACCATCCCTTATGTGGCATCCCTGTTGTACCTGTTTGTCCCCATCTGTATAATGTGTGCACTTTCGCTGCAGCGGCCGATGTACAATCCCAAGTTTCTGTTGCTGTGCACTCCCCCGTTCTATCTATTCCTGGCACGGGGTGCTGTACTGCTAGCAGGTGTGGAGCGTTGCTTCTGGCAAGCCGCCAGACCTTCGAATGCCGCCGCTGACAGGCCGGTGGCGCGTATCTGGCCCTGGGCACGCATGGTCTTCTCCTTAGCAGCTATTGCTTTCGTCGTGAGTTCCTCCCTGTACTCGCTGCAGGCCTATTATCTCAACCCACGCTACGCTCGCGATGATTATCGCGGCATTGCGCAGTACATCCACGCGGTCGAGCGAGAAGACGATGCGGTATTGATCAACGCGCCGGGGCAAATCGAGACGTTCACTTACTACTACCAGGGGACCTCGCCCCTGTACCCACTCCCTCGTCAGCGCCCCTTGGATGAAGCAGAGACAGAGGCGGATCTGAAGCAAATGATACAAGGTCGAGGGCGCGTATTCGCCGTCTTGTGGGCCACAGACGAGAGCGATCCAGGGCGCTTTGTGGAAAGCTGGCTGGATCAGCACGCCTACAAGGCCATGGATTCGTGGTACGGCAACGTGCGGCTCGTCGTTTACGCCGTGCCCACCCTGTCTCACCCTGTCCCAGGACGACAGGACTGGGGGGACGACAGGACTGAGGGCGCACCCTCCGAAGAGGGTATTGAGCATCCGTTAAACGTGAACCTTGGTGACAAGGTATGCCTGCTGGGATACAACTTACCCACGGCTGAAGTCATGGCAGGCGACATCCTGCAATTGACCTTGTTTTGGCAGGCGATTGCTCCTATGAATGAGCGCTACAAGGTCTTCACCCACATTGTGGATGCACATGGTCACCTGGTTGGCCAGCGTGACGCCGAACCTGGAGGTGGTGCCAAGATTACGACAATATGGAAGGAAGCCGAGCAAATCGTTGATAACTACGGTCTGCCTATCCTTCCGGCGACGCCACCAGGAGATTACGTGATCGAGATTGGCATGTATGGCCTTGGCGACGGCCTAAGGTTGCCAGTGATCGAAGACGGTCGGACTGTCGGTGACCATGTCCTCTTGCAGTCCGTGCGCATCTTGCCTGTTGCGGCACCGCCGCCCCTGTCCGTGCTCAGTATGAAGAAGCAACTAAACGTCCAGTTTGAGGACGTGACGTTATTGGGATATGACCTGACCAAACTGGGTTACGAACACCAACCCGACGCGCCGATCAGCCCCGGCGATATTCTGCATCTTACCCTGTTCTGGCAAGCAGCTCACCGACCCGGCGGAGACATTGCACTAGTGCTACAACTGCGGGACGAAAAGGGCACACTTGGGCTGGAACGACGAGGCCAGCCAACTGAGGGACAACATCCAGCCCACCAATGGACTGCGAACGAAATCGTACGCGATCAGCACAATTTGCCATTGCCGTCTGATTTGCCGCCCGGGCGCTACCGCATGTATCTATCAGTTCAGCGCCTGCCAGGCGGCCAACAAATCGGTGCACTGCTTGCATTAGCCAGCCTGACCATCAAGTGATTGACAAATGAATCACACCTACGTATGATTAAGAGGCACAGGAAAGTGCTGCTATGACCATGCGAGCTCATTTTGCTGAATTGTGGAATTCTGAGGACGTGCTGGACAGCCTGTGGCGCATATTCGTGTCGCCTTACACGACCATGCTCCTCCTGCTAGGTCTGGCCGTGCTGGTCTGCCTTGGAACCTTCCTGCCACAGAGGCCAGCGGATGCAGCTACCGATCCGATGACCAACAGTTTGTGGCTGACGTCACTGCGCGAGCGTTATCACAGCGCCGCTGATTGGCTGGTTCGCCTGAAGCTATTCGATATCCACCACTCTTTGTGGTTCAGGGGGTTGCTTGGACTGCTAGCCTTCAACCTGTTGTTGGGGACTGTGCATTTCATCCATCCGCGCCATTTGTGGCGTGCAGATTTGTCATTGGGCACGAAGACGCTCGTTGGCCGGCTGTCACCAGCAGAGACCTCTGAGCAATTACTGGAGCGCGTGAAGGAAGCTTTGCGCGTACACCGCTATCGGCTTCTGGATGGGAATAATGGCCTGCTGGTCTACGCAGGTCGTTTTGCACTCTTTCCTGTCCTAGTGTATCTGGGGCTGCTGCTTATAATCGGAGGATTGGCCTTAAGTGAGCGTACAGCATGGTGGGAAGAAGGAGTCACCCTGCGCCCTGGGCAGGTTCGCCCGCTTAGCCACGGAACGGACCTGGCCATCCGGGCCGAGCTCATCGAGGCGAGCTATGACCGCACAAGAGGCCAATTGCAGGATGGGCGCACAGAACTGACTTTCTTGCGGGCAGACCGAGAAGTCAGGCGCAAGATACTGCACAACCATGCCCCATCTCTCTATGCTGGTCTGATCTTCTATCAGATGTCCACAGAGCCAGTACTGCTGGTGCGGGCCCAAGATGCCACTGGACGAGACCTGGTGTTGCAGACGCCCGAAACTGGAGCAACACAGTTCGTAGAAGTGGCATTGCGCTTTCGCGAAGAGGAGAGCCCACGCTACGTCATCGTGCTGAACTTTGCGCCGACCAGTCTACTGAGCCGTTATTTCCAGCAGGAAGGCAGTGAAAAATATGTCCTCGTGCCCAGTCGTGACTTGTCCTTGCGCCTACTTCTTAGTCCTCCTCCGCCAGGGGAAGTCGCGTCGACTTTCCAGGTAGAAGCGTTCTACGGCGCCGAGACGTCGCCTTTCTATCAGCATCAGTTTCATGGCGCCAGCTCAGTCGAGATTTTAGGCGATAGTTATACCTTCAGACCACAGCATTACGCGGTCATCAAGTTTGGGCAGGACTACGGCCTGATGCCCATCCTTGCTGGCGCGGTCATGGTGCTCGTAGGAATCGTTCTAAGCGCCTGGCGCCCTCCGAGGCGTCTACGGCTGGTGGCGCAATTTGTGAACGGTGAGGTGAACCTCAGCTTCACAAGGGGCGCTGCTGCGAAAGGGGAAACACCCCACTGGTTCGAGAGCCTCATCCAAGATCTCGCTGCCGCGTTAGCGCTGAATGTGCAAAGCGCACCCTGATAGGGAGTTAGTCACGCCCAGGTGGAAACACGTCATGTCCCTTCCTTTAGCTGAGACTCATTTCTTCGCTGCCGCCGCTGTTTGTCTTGTGGGGGGTGCAGCAATTGCCTTGCTGGATGCTCGTTGGCGGACTGTAGAGCGAAGCACCAAGCTCCTCGCACTGCTGTGCATGGTTGCTGGCCTTGGCTTGTCAGCGATTAAGCGGGGCGGTTGGCCACTCCTGGTGACAGCAGAAGTGATCCTCGCTTCGGCGGCTGGGGCCATGTTGTGGCGCGTCCTGTGTAGGCACGGCCATAAATCAAAGCTAGGAGCCCTTCTATTGTACGCGATTGCCGCGGGCCTGCTAGTATGGGGAGTTGCCCGACGGCCCACTCCACAGGCGGTATCTGTGGTTAACTCTGTGCAGCAAGCCTGGCTATTCGCATCGCACTTGACGCTGGCTCTGGCTTGCGGAGCTTTTGTCGAGGCGGGCAGCCTCGCTCTGGCCTGCTTGCTGACGGCGAGGCAGACAAACAGCCAGGCCAACATGGACTGCAATGAAAAGGCTGGACGCAACGCTGTACTAGCTGGGCTTCCCTTGCTGACAGTGTCCTTGCTGCTCACGGCCCTGGGTGGGCAGTACACTCACGGCGTCTACTGGAGTTGGACTGTCTCTGAATCCTGGCACTTGCTCACATGGCTCTTCTACGCCATACTGTGGTGCACTCTTGTCTTGTTAGGCTGGCGTGGGAGACGATTGTGGGGTCTGGCAACTGTGGGCCTGATCCTGACCCTGCTAATGCTCAAAGCCATGGGAGGATAGCCATGGCCAGTGCACGATGAGCCAAAGCGGTGAACTATTGCGCCCAGGAAACGCGCCGCCTGTGAAAGGCCGATGTAAGCTGCTGTTCGTGTTGCCATCCCTGGGCGGCGGCGGGGCTGAAAGGGCCAGTGTTGACCTGCTCCGAGGCATGAACCGGGAGCGGTTCGAATTGACAGTGGCCCTTTTCGCACAGAATGGCAGCTTCTTGCAACAACTGCCTGGCGATGTCCAGGTTCGTAACCTGCGGGGAGGAAGCAGGTACGATTTTCGCCTGGTATGGCGCTTGGCGCGATTGCTGCACCGTGAGGGTCCAAGCATCATTTTCAGCGTGCTGCGCTATGCTAACCTGGTGACACTACTCGCGCATCGCCTCGCCGGCAGCAAGGCCAGAGTCATCGTCAACGAACAGAACCTGCCCAGTGCCGAGTTCGCTCTGTTTGGCGGTGCTCAAGTCAAAGGATGCTTTCTGAAACGGCTGTATCCTCAAGCTGATCTTGTGACCACCATTTCCAAGGGCATAGCTCGTGAACTGGCGTCACTCTATGGCCTTTCCGAACACAAAGTGCAGGTGATTCCTAACCCGGTGGATGTGGCCCGCGTTCGGACCATGGGCTCCGCGAAACAGGAGCACCCCTGGTTCCACTCGGGGCTGCCGGTGCTAATGGCTGTGGGCCGCTTGCATGCACAGAAGGGCTTCACATATCTGATTCGCGCCTTTGCCATTGTCCGCAATAGGCTTCCGTGCAAGCTCATCATACTGGGCGAGGGGCCACAGCGTCGCAACCTTGAACACTTGATCGCGGAGTTTGGCCTATCCGACGACGTAGCGCTGCCCGGGTTTCAAGCCAATCCCTACAACTATATGCGCAACTCCACTGTTTTCATCCTTTCTTCACTCTACGAGGGGTTTGGCAACGTGCTCGTAGAAGCGTTGGCCCTGGGAGTGCCTGTGATCTCGACTCGTTGCCCGGTTGGACCAGACGAGATCATTAGCGATGGAATAACAGGGCTTCTAGTACCCCCGGCAGACGAGGATTTCCTTGCGCAAGCCATTCTGAGAGTGCTGAAAGATGACGAGTTACGGCGCAGACTGGCTGCCAATGGCCCAGGCCGGGCAGCAGACTTTGCCGTAGAGCGTATAGTGTCACAGTACGAGTCGGTGTTTGAGCGCCTTGCCAGCGGAGCATAGATGCGTATTTTGATCACGTCCGACATATTCCCGCCAGATGTAGGCGGGCCAGCCACATACGTTCCGCGGATCGCGGATGAGTTGGTACAGCGGGGACACCAGGTGACAGTGGTTACCTACAGTGCTGTCAGGTCGCACCAACTGGATGACACTTACAGCTTCCCCATTGTGCGCGTCTCGCTTGCACCACCCCGGTGGCGACGCATCCCGCGCACGCTGTCCGCGATTCTCACCCACGGGCGCAACGTGGATGTGATCTATGCCAACGGATTGGTCACAGAGAGCGTTTTAGCCAACTACATCCTTCACAAACCTGTCCTGGCTAAGGTGGTGGGTGATCTGGCCTGGGAGAGAGCGAGGGACAAAGGCTGGCTCGCTGACGACTTTGAGACCTTCCAGACAAAGCGCTACGCGCACAAGATACAGTTATTACGCTGGCGTCGAAACTTTACCTACCGGCACATGGATTGCATCATCGTGCCCAGTAGCTACCTGAGAGATATTCTGGTAGAATACTGGGGACTTGCTTCCAGACAGGTAAAAGTGGTCTACAATGCCTTTGAGGCAGCCGTACGAGATAGGCTACCTGCCGCGATAGACCTGCCAGTTAAGCATAAGATCATCACCGTGTGTCGTCTGACCGGATGGAAGGGTGTTGACGGCCTGATTCAGGTGCTGCCAGAGTTGCCTGATTTTGGCCTGGTGGTGGTGGGTGATGGTCCGCTGCGCGATGATCTGATTGCGCAGTCGCGGGTACTTGGTGTCGATGACCGGGTTTGCTTCGTGGGCACAGTTCCAAAAGAACAGGTGCCCGCCTACCTGCGGGCCTGCGATGTCTTTGTGCTCAATTCCACCTACGAAGGGTTGCCACACGTGCTGCTGGAAGCGATGGCAGCAGGGCTGCCAGTGATTGCTACGGCTGTAGGCGGCAGCGGTGAGGTTGTCGAGCACGGAATCAATGGCTTACTAATTCCGCCTCGTGATCCACCAGAGCTCAAGCAGGCCCTGCTGCGCATCCTGGGCAACCCCCTGGAGCGAGTGAGCATGATACAGAGGAGCAGGGATACTCTCGCCAGGTTCAGCTCACAGACGATGACAGAGCAGACCGAAGCGGTGATCTCTGCCGTAGTGCAGGCGCGTCAGACGTGAACATATTGCTCCTCAGCTTTGACTACACATTATTGCTGGAGCCAACGGCAACCCAAAGTGAGGCAAGACGCCGCCAACTCGGGTACGCACGGGAGTTGCGCCGTCGGGTGCCTGGAAGCAACCTTTTCATTGTCGTGCGTTCGGCGCCGGGTATGGTGACGCGGCCAGCGACAATTGCCGATGATCTGGCGCTCTACCCCACGCCCTCATCGGCTGTCGGGTTCCTATCTGTAGCCTATCGGTGTGGCTGCCAATTATGCTCTCGACACGGCATTGACCTTATCACCAGTCAGTCGCCTTTCAGCGATGGATTGGTCGCTTCGTTGCTGCAATCTCGTTGCAAGGCGAAATGGCTCGCACAATTGCACATGTCCTCCCTGGACAATCCCTTCTGGCTGGCTGAGAGTCGTGCCAACCGTCTGCGGGCCTGGCTGGGCAAGTCCATGCTTCGCCGTGCAGATGCCGTGCGGGTGGTGTCGGAAAGCGCTGCTGTCTGGCTGCAGCAGAGCCTAGGTATCGCGAGAGAGAGAGTTTTCGTCATTCCAGTGGGGACAGCATTGGTCACGGAGCCTGTGTCTGCCGCAAAGGAACATACTGCGGGCCAAAACATTCTCTTTGTGGGACGCCTGAGAGTTGAAAAGGGCGTGTCCACGCTGTTACGCGCCTTCCAGCGCGTCAAAGAGCAGCGTCACGATGCCACGCTGGTGATCGTTGGCGATGGGCCAGAAAGGCGGAATTTGGAGGAACTGGCATTGACGCTTGGACTGCGAGAGAGTGTGTGCTTTGTGGGCATGGTGCCCTACGAGCAATTGCCCGAATTCTACACAAAGGCCGACGTCGTGGTCCTCCCCTCGCTTCACGAATCCTACGGCCGGGTGATTGTCGAGGCCATGTCCCTAGGCCGACCGGTGGTAGCAACTGACACTGAGGGGGCCAGGGACCTGATCAGGCATGGTGAGACGGGTTTCATTGTGCCAGTGCAGAACGTGCAGGCCCTGGCCAGCAGGATTAGCTACCTGCTGTGGAACTCACGGGTAGCACGCAAAATGGGCGACACGGCGCGCCAGTTCGTAAGGCGCACTCAGAATCCACAAGCTCTGTGCACGGCCCAGGTGGAGATGTGGCTGAAGGTGGCAGGGCTGTGAAAAAGACAAAGCTCGTCTACGTTCTGCCTACATACGACGCTGATTCGCCAGAGCACACCTTTCACATCTATGCTTTCTTGAAAGCCGTTGCTGAACGCCTTGACGTGCTGCTCATTATTGAGCGTACGCACGGTCGGCCTGACTTTGGGAATTTGAGAGTACACCAGCGGCGCATACAGATACCCTTGCTAAGGGCCCTGGAAGTTCTGGCAGTGATGCTCTGGGCGCGCCTGCGTGGCTACCAGCGATTCTATACGCATTACTCCATGTCTGCAGGCATTCTGTCCGCTCTGGTCACGCGCATTCTCGGTGGCGTTTCTTACTATTGGAATTGTGGACATCCGATGGATTTCGTACCCGAGTGTGTGCGTAATTTGTCCGATCTACGGAGCAAACTGCGTAACGAGACGTTCTTGGGCCTGACCCTGCACATGGTACATCACCTGGTCACCGGTACAGCAACAATGGCCCGCTACTACAGTGAAAGCTATAACCTGCAACCCTCAGGTATTCGCCTCATGCCCAACTGGGTGGACTTGCGGCGGTTCACTGCGCTCCCGGCAAAGTCTGCTCTGCGACTGCAACTCGGGTGGCCTGTGGACAACAAGGTTGTGCTTTTCTTACATCGCGTGGCAGAGCGCAAGGGCGCGCACTACATCGTGCCTATCGCTCAGGAGACGCTGAGCAGCCATCCGGGCTTGGCCTCGGAGTTGTTCTTCGTGGTAGCAGGCGATGGTCCATACAGAGCGAGCCTGGAGAACCAGATCCGAGACGCTGGACTGGAAGACCAGTTCCGGCTCGTGGGTTGGGTGCCGAACCGAGAAGTAGTGCACTACTTTGCTGCAGCCGACGTGTATATGATGCCATCTACAGAGGAGGGATTCCCACGCACGCTGTTGGAGGCCATGGCTGCAGGGTGCCCCTTCACAACCATGGATGTAGGAGGAGTCAGGGACATCCTCACGCCGGGGCAAGCCCGCTTCATGGTGGCTAAAGGAGATTGGCAGGCCATGGCTGTCGCCCTGGGTCGCTTGCTGGCAGATGACGCTCTGCGGGACGATCTGGCCGCCCAGGGGCGCAGCAACGTGGAAACCTGCTCACAGGACAGGGTGGTGCAAATTTTTCTGTCACTGGTTTCAGAGTAGGACGCGCAATGGAGACTTGACCTAATGACCCACACTGAGTATGTACGCGCATTGCCAAAAGCAGAAGTCACCGCCTCACTTTACACCACCAGGTATGCACTGGCGGTGTTCAATCGAGGCTCTTGTAAGCGCATTCTCGACCTGGGTTGCGGAGACGCCTTTTTCGAGGAACGCTATCCCGAGCGCTTCGTCGGAATAGACGTAGACATCACGAGATTAGATCGGGCTCACAAACGGGGAGTGACGAATCTGGCCCTGGGCAGTGCGGAGAACCTGCCCTTCGCTGACGGTTCCTTCGACGGAGTGCTGCTCAAGGATGTGCTGGAGCATTTTTATCTCGAGCAAGCCTTTCGCATACTGCATGAAGTGTCGCGTGTGCTTAATCCGGGTGGCATGCTGGTTGTTACTACGACAAAGGACACCCAGAACTTCTGGGACAAGCCTGACCACGTACGACCCTATTCTAACAAGTGGGTCAAGAGGGTGCTGGTACAAGAGTTGGACAAGTACGAACTTGTCGCAGCCAGGGAGTTGTCAGGCGGTATTCGCGGCTTTGGGAAGCTGCACCTGGAGTCGCTAACACACGCTCTTGCAGAGCGTTTCGGCGTGCGCAATACGCACGGCATCATTGCCTTGAAGAAAATCTAGAAAGGTGGGATTTGCTATGTCTGAGCGCTGTCTGGTAACTGGCGTGGCCGGATTCATTGGGTCGCACCTGGCTGAACGGTTATTGGAAGAGGGTTGTGAGGTTGTTGGTGTGGATTGCTTCAGCGACTATTACCCACGTAAGGTCAAAGAAGCAAACCTGCTGCGGTTGCGGGGACAACCTCATTTCCATTTCGCCGAAGTGGATCTGTGCTCAGTGGACCTGAGACCCTACCTGGACCGCGTGGTTTACGTGTTCCATCAGGCGGCTCAGCCTGGCGTGCGCGCCAGTTGGGGAGAGACCTTTAAGATCTATGTGGATCACAATGTGCTGGCTATTCAGCGTTTGCTGGAGGCTTGCCGGGGCAGCAGGGTGCGCCAGTTCGTTTATGCCTCTTCTTCATCTGTATACGGCGACATAACAGACCTGCCCGTGACAGAGAGCAGTCCGACGCATCCCGTCTCCCCATACGGCGTGACCAAGCTCGCGGGTGAACACCTGTGTTATCTCTATCGTACGAATTTCGGAGTGCCGACAGTGGCCTTGCGCTATTTCAGCGTCTACGGCCCACGCCAGCGGCCTGACATGGCTCTCCATCGTTTCATAGCCGCCATCTACCAGAGCCGACCCGTAACTATCTACGGTGACGGGGAGCAAACTAGAGACTTCACCTACGTGACAGATGCAGTTGAGGCCAATATCCTCACGCTTCGCCTCAAAGCGCCTCCGGATTGGCAACTCTGGAATATCGGAGGAGGTTCCCGGGCGAGCATCAATCAGATCATTGCGTTATTGGAACGCATCATAGGGCAGCAAGCTATCCTGGAGTACGTAACTCCACAGCATGGTGACGTCCGGCATACGTGGGCCGACGTCAGCGCAGCACGAAAGGACTTGGGCTTTGCGCCACGCACAAGCCTTGAAGAAGGGCTGCAAGCCCAGGTTTCCTGGCAAATAAGCCAGATGGGCAAAGTTGACCAGAGATGAGCACGCTTCCTGTATCACAGAAGCGCTGAGGTTGCATTGTGTTAGCGCGAAAATCCCTTTTGCTGTTCATAGTCAATATGGCCAGGTCTTTCCTGGGCTTCCTCTCTACCGTGGTCATCGCCAGATGGATGGGCGCAGAGGCTCTGGGAACGGTGGGCTACCTGCTGGGATTGCTCGGACTGCTGGCTGTCTGTCTGGATATGGGCTTTGCCTTCGCGCACCTCAAGCGCGTGTCCGATAGCAAAGAGGACCCCGCTGCCCTAATTGGCACATTCCTGCTGCTCAAGACTGCCCTCGTGCTTGTGTTTCTGATCGCAGCCATACTGCTGCCATTCGTCAAGGGCTATCTGGGGCAGCCGCTCTTTCAGAGCCTGGATGAGCGCTATGCCTACTACGTCATTGCCGCGTTCTATATCCTGCATAGCCTATCCAGCGTCTTTCTTTTCACCTTTGAGGCCCGCCTGGAGACTGCAAAGCAAAGCGCAGTCGCCTTTGTGGGCAGTCTGCTGTCCTTTGCCGCCAAGGCACTGGTGGCCATATTCGGTCTTGGTGTGATTGCGCTCAGCGGCGCCTACCTGATCGAGCCGCTTGCCTTCCTCATCTTTGCCTTGCTTCTCTTCAGCGGTTACCGTGTCGTACGCCCCAGACGTGAACACTTTGCAAGTTACATCCGCTACACTCTGCCCCTCACTCTGAACACCATTGCTATCATGGTCATAGCCAACGTTAACCCAGTGCTGATCAGAGCTTTCTGGACAACAGCTGAAGTGGGCTACTACACTTCGGTGTTGGGCTTTGCAGTATTGCTGGATCGCGTAGCCTCGACAGTCACGATATTGTTCTTTCCGCAAGCCTCCAGCGATGCGGCGCGAGGTGATTGGGAAGAGATACGCCGACGCCTGTTTGTAATCGAGCGCTATGTGTTGACTGTTCTGGTACCCCTCGGAGTGGTGTTGATCTTCTTCAGCAATGAGGTGGTGGTTACCGCTTTTGGGACCGAATTCGCGCCTGCTGCACCCATTTTGATGTGCATGGTGGCCAACAGTATCCTCTCTGCAATCTTTCAACCATACAGCACAGTTCTTTATGCTATCGAAAAACAGAGGTATTTGCTCATCAGCAGTATGCTGGGGCTGTTGACCTTGCTGCTTCTAGACGCAGCACTTGTTCCCAATCAGATGTTGGGCGTTTCTCTCGCTGGCCTGAGTGGCACGGGCGCTGCCATGGCATTGGTGGCCATGACGATAGCAGGTGGCATCATCCAGGTCAAAGCTGTAAGCCGATACGCAAAGATTGGGTTCTATTGGAAGGCCCTGCTGTATCTGCTCGCAGGTGGCATCATGTACCTGCTAATGCGAGCAGGCAGCGGGCTTGTGGCCATGCCTGTGTGGCTGGCGATACCCCTGTTGACAGCACTCGGTCTTGGGGCCTATCTCACCAGTCTGATATTACTTGGCCAATTCACACGTGCTGACGCCCAAGTGCTCTTGAACATGCTCCACCCCTCCAAAATGATCGCATACATATCCACAGAACTGGACAGGCACGAATGAGCACGAGAAAATGGACGCCCGCAGCAACATACGTACGCCTGTCAATGACCTATCGCCGCGCCATCCTGAACACCTGGCTGCACAAGTGGCAAAACCAGGTACATGGCATTGTGCTGGATGTAGGTGGCGAGAGACATAACCCTGTGCCCTATGCTACCATGGCGGACCTCGCCGTGAAAAGATGGCTGTACCTGAACATCAATCCAGCCATAGCCCCAGACATTGTAGCGGACGGTGCACACATACCCCTTGCAGCAGAAGCCATTGACACTGTGATCTGCCTGGAGACACTGGAACACGTGGGTGATCCACCGCAAGTAATGCGGGAATTGTCACGTGTCCTACGCCCAGCAGGTGTGTTGCTACTGAGTGTGCCCTTTCTCTACCGCATTCACGCTGCGCCCACTGACTTTTGGCGCTTCACCGAGTATCAGGTTCAGCGCATGGTGAAGAATACGGGTCTGGAGATTGTGCGCATGGAGCGGCTGGGACTGCTCTTCACAGTACTCTGCGACATGACAAAGCAGGCCATAAGCGAGATTCGTCTGACTGTGCTGCGCTGGTTGCTGGGGCTCTTGTTCCTGCCGCTGGCCGCATTCCTGGTCAGCCTGGAGAGACTGGGCATGGGCAAGCGTTCCCCCGTCCTGGCCAGCTTTACCACGGGCTACCTCGTCTTGGCCATCAAACCGCAGAGATTCCCGTCCGCGAGTGGGCCGCGCAATGGGTTGATGCCATGATGGTGGAGGAGAATAGCTGATGGCTAGGACCGGCTCTTGGCATAGCATACAGGCCCTTTGGAATGAGGCAAAGCAACTCGATGTGTCATCACCCTCTGCGCTCTTTGACTCGCTCCAACTCCAATGGTTATTGTGGAAGGTACGAAAGTATACCATGGTGCAACGGCCGCGCCTACGAACCCTCTATCACTTGGCAAGGGAGATCGATCGGATCCCGATCTCTGGAGACATCGTGGAATGTGGTGTCTACAACGGAGGTAGCGCAGGAATGCTGGCCTTTGCGTCCCGGCATTCACAACCCCCGCGCGACCTTTGGCTCTTCGATTCATTCGAGGGCTTACCAGAAGCTTCGGCGATGGATGGTGTAAGAGCACGAGATCGCCGTGGCACTTGCGCGGGTGATCCACACAAGGTACGGCAACTGATGCACACTCTGGGAATTGCCCAGGCCAGGCTGCACATCATAAAGGGTTGGTTCCAGGACACTTTTCCCACGATACAAATCGAACGCATTGCGCTGCTGCACATTGATGCTGACTGGTATGAATCGGTGCGTCTATGCCTTCAACGGTTCTATGATTTCGTCGAGCCAAGTGGCTTTGTTGTATTGGACGATTACGGGCACTGGCCCGGTTGCCGAGCCGCAGTGGATGAATTTGTCGCGCAGCGCAGACTTGACGTAGCATTAATCCAGGTTGATTACACAGGTCACTACTTTCAGAAACCGGGTTAGAGGTGTCGCCCACGGGTTACATGGATAAGATTCGAATTCTGCACCTAGTTGCTTCGTCCCGAGGCGGTGGAGCCGAACACGTGCGTTGCCTGGTTAAGGGCATGAACCGCCAGCGTTACGCATTCACGGTGGCGATGCCTGAAGACGGTGGTCATGTCGGCGCTGCCGATTTTGAGGCTATGGGAACCCAGTTCGTCCCTCTTGCACTTGCTCAAGGCTTTTCTCCATCAGCTTTTCTCAGCCTACGCCATTTGATGCAAAGCCCCTACGCCATTGTGCACTGCCACGGTATGAGAGCAGCCATGTATGGGCGATTGGTGGCATTGACGTTGCGCAAACGCCCTCGGTTGGTTTTCACCATTCACGGCTTCGCTGCAACACACTATCCCCCACCCAGGCGCCAGGCCTTGCTCTGGCTGGAGCGGTGCTTGGCTGGAGTCACTGATGCCTGGATATGCGTCTCCAACGCCGAGAGGGGTACTTTGCTAGCTGCTGGCGTGACAGATACAAAGCGTGTCCACGTCATCCGCAATGGCATTGACCTGGAGCGATTCGCTGGCGTAACCGAGCAGCGCCAAGAAGTACGGATGGCGGTCACCGTGCCGGCAGATGCCTTTCTGGTCACAACGGTCTGCCGTTTGCACCGCCCACGTGACTTTGGAACACTGCTCCATGCGTTTCGGTGCGTACAAGATGCGCTGCCGCATGCACACCTGCTCATCGTGGGGGACGGCCCCTTACGTGCCCAGATTGGGCAACTGGTCGCATCCCTGGCGCTGGGCAGCCACGTTCAG
>Ga0209986_10000528_pt1 | contig 36922 bp, 33 predicted proteins | sample BlataG_FD_183168 | JGI IMG/M metagenome (GOLD analysis project Ga0209986, IMG submission 183168) | Deep subsurface microbial communities from Black Sea to uncover new lineages of life (NeLLi) - Black_00105 metaG (SPAdes) (version 2) | ecosystem: Environmental > Aquatic > Marine > Oceanic >... | reverse complement strand
CTCCATTTAAAAAGGAGAGAACCATGCCTCTTCAGAGTCATTATGGTATAGAAAATCACGGAATAACCAACACGGGTGAAGTGTTTTGGAATTTCAATACTCCGCGCTTATATGAAGAAATCATTAAGAGACGAGAAGGCTCCGTAGTTCATCTTGGACCCGTTGTTGTGAGAACGGGTCACTACACAGCAAGAGCTGCGAACGAGAAATTTATCGTGAAAGAGCCGAGCAGCGAAAAAAACATTTGGTGGGGCAAAGTGAATCGTCCTTTTGAGGAAGAAAGGTTCGAATCTCTTTATTTACGGTTGATGGCCTACTTGCAGGGAAATGATCTTTTCATTCAGGATTGTTTTGCAGGTGCCAACCCGGAGTTTAGGATGCCCATCCGGGTCATAACGGAAACCGCATGGCACAATTTATTTGCCAGGAATATGTTTATTCAAGCACGATGGGAAGAGCTTGAATCCCATATTCCTGAGTTTACTGTTTTGCATGTTCCTCATTTTCATGCGATTCCCGAGATTGACGGAACTCACTCAGAGGCTTTCATCATCATTCATTTTGGAAAGAAGCTGGTGATTATCGGCGGGACAGCTTATGCCGGAGAAATAAAAAAATCGATTTTCACAATATTAAATTATTTACTCCCTCAAGAACGCGTTATGACCATGCACAGTTCTGCTAATTTTGGAGAAAAGGGTGATGTCGCCATTTTCTTTGGCCTTTCGGGAACAGGAAAAACAACGCTTTCCACCGATCCTTCGCGGAAGTTAATCGGAGACGATGAGCATGGATGGAGCGATAAGGGTGTATTCAACTTTGAAGGAGGATGCTATGCAAAGGCCATCCATCTCTCCAAGGAATCAGAGCCTGAGATTTATGAATGTACGAGAAAATTTGGCACAATCCTTGAGAATGTGGCTTTTAACATTGATACGAGACGAATAGATTTAGATGATGCCAGCTTAACTGAAAATACAAGAGCCGCATATCCGATTACTCATATTCCGACCGCAGAGCGTGCGAAAATGGGAGGACATCCGGATAACATTATTATGTTGACTGCGGATGCGTTCGGGATTATGCCGCCGATTTCCCGGTTGACTCCTGAGCAGACGTTGTACCATTTCGTTTCGGGATATACTTCCAAAATTGGAGGAACTGAAATCGGGCTTGGCAAGGAACCGCAGGTAACATTCAGTGCCTGTTTTGGAGCTCCGTTCATGGCTCTCCACCCTTACGCATATGCACAGTTGCTCAGAGAAAAAATCTTAAAACATAACGTCAAATGCTGGCTGGTGAACACAGGATGGGTGGGTGGCCCTTACGGAGTCGGAAGCCGGATTAAACTGAAATATACGCGACAAATGATCAATGCGGCTCTTTCTGGCGCATTGGAGAAATCCTCGTTTGCAGAAGAGAATGTGTTTGGATTGAAAATTCCTAAAGAGTGTCAGGATGTTCCAGGGGAAATATTGAATCCTGTCCAGACCTGGAAAAAGAAGAGCGATTACATGGAGAAGGCGAAGGAGCTCGCAGGAAAATTTAGAGAAAACTTTCAGCAATTCGCAGATGATTGTGAATCAGAGATACTCGAAGCTGGGCCCAAAATATAACACCTTCCTTATGTTTTCCTGAATCTTTTCCCTATTGGATGAAGTCTTCTTTCCTCTTTACTACCCTCATGGGTTTCATGTATTTATCAACGAGTACTTTGGTATCCTTTATATTGAGCTTTTCAAAGAGAAAGGAGAGCTCTTCCTCAGACGCAGAAGAAGCTTTATCCTTTATATCGAGAGGCAGAGAATAGATTTGTCTCTTGAACGGCCCAAAAGCTTTTTTCCTTGTTTTATAGATAAACTGATCATCGGTCTGCTCGGGTTTTCTTTCGCTTGCGCAATTTGTATGGAGCCAGGCATATATTTTTTCTTTTATTGAGAGAGGAAGATATTCATAAACAATATTTTGAAATTGTGTGGCTAAGTGGATTTCAGCGCACTCCGCTTCAACAAAGCGGTCAAAGGCGTCTTTGGGAAGTGTCGAAGCGCCATGCTGCACAGCTCCTGCCATCTGGAACTCAGTCCTTGCGATTTGGGAGAGTGCTTTTAATGTATCAAAGTCCAATTTGACTTCTGCGATCGAGCCATCTGGCAATACGATTCCTCCATGGGAAGTGCCCGTTTGAATACTTACTTTAGAGATGCCTTTGAGCCCTTGAATTTGGGATAGATAGCCCCGCATGAATGCCTGCAATTCTTCAGGAGTGGAGTTCTGGCCTCCGACTTCACCGATCTCCCCTCCTATTGAGATTTCAATTCCCTCAGGCTGGATTGTGCGAATGAATTTTGTTAACTGTGCACATACTTGATAATTCAATTCCTGCTGGCCATCAAGAGTCGATTTAGACAAATCGACTAACGTTGATGAATCGATGTCGATATTGTAAAAGCCAGCCTCAATGGCTTCAGATATCAAGTCTTTCAACTGATTGATTTCTCTGTCTCTGTCCTGAAGGTAATTCTGGGCGTTGACCTGAAAATGGTCTCCCTGGATGAAGAGCGGGCCGCTAAAACTCTCTTTTATCGCCGCAAGGATGATAAGGGAGGTATACTCTCGAGGTCTTTGTCCGGTATAGCCAATTTCACCCTTTGCAATCTCGAATATAAATAAGCCAGCATTTATCTTGTTTGCTGCTCTAAAAACGGCCCTTGCCAGATCGTAGGTTAATGTTCTGATATTTATCGCTGGCACGGAAAAGTGAGTTAAATTTTTTTTTGCTCTTGTTTCGTATAAAGCTTGAATAGAGGAAGGGATTATTCCAAATTTATGCGCAGCCTCATACACTACCCAGTGGCATATCTTCTTGAGATGTTCGGAATCATTCAAGATGAATGTATCGACGAGATATTCTAGGGCTTTCTCTCTAAAGAAATCTGAATCCACAATCTTGATTTTGCCATTAACGAGTTCAATTTTGCATTGACCGAATAATTCTTTTTCATCTGTAAAAAGCATTTTACCCTCCCACCTTTCCATCGCTGAATTGATACTTTGACATGTTGTTAAAAGCTGGAAAGCGAAACATTATTTTGTCAGCAAACAATGACACGTCCTGTAAAGCAGAGATGCATGTATCAATTCTTATGTCAGTATCTTAATCAGCCTGTAATACGCTTCGATTTCTATTTGTTTGGGTTGGATCGCTTTCTCAAGGGGCACGGTATCCGGCTGATTTCCTTTTAAACACACACATTTATCTGTTTCTCCACTCCTCAAAACTTCAACAGCATGACTTCCTAGGCGAGCAGCCAATATTCTATCCATGGCAGTTGGAGACCCTCCTCTCAGAATGTATCCCAAAACGACGACTCTGGTCTCAAGTCCTGTCGTCAAAACTATTGTTTTTGCGACGTCGTCGGCTTTTGCTCTTCCTTCTGCAACGATGACGATCCAGCTGATTTTCCCTTTTTTGTTCCCCTCGGAGATTTCTTCACATATCTTTCCTACATCAAAATCTTTTTCAGGAATTATAACCTCTTCACATCCTCCAGCTAAAGCCACCTGCAGGGCAATGTATCCGCAATCCCGGCCCATCACCTCAACAACAAATATCCTTTCTAAACTTGTGGAGGTATCTCTTATTTTATCCAAAGCTTCGACTGCGACGTTAACGGCAGTATCAGCGCCAATCGTGAGCTCAACATCGGAAATATCATTATCAATGGTCGCAGGGACGCCAATCGTGGGAATATTGTATTTGCTGGCGAGTATGTGTGCCGCTGTCATTGAGCCATTGCCGCCCACGACAATTAAACCCTCAATGTTATTTTCTTTTAGAGTCTGAACGGCTTGTTCCTGTCCGGCTTCTGTGCGAAATTTTTTTGAGCGAGCTGTCTTTAATATTGTGCCTCCGCGGTTCAGGATGCCTGATACAGAGAGTCTATCCAGTTTGACTAACTCCCCGTTTACCAGGCCTTCATACCCCCTGCGGATTCCTAAAATCTCCATGTTGTAATGGCAGGCGGTCCTGACAACCGCCCTTATAGCCGTGTTAATCCCAGAACAATCTCTCGTTAAAATGCCGATCTTTTTCATTGTTCAACCTTTTTGATTTATAATATTCATTGCTTTAAATTTTATATAAGCAGTGGAAAAATTGAGGTTATATTGTCCACTTTTTTTTTACAGGTATTGGCACTAAAACTCATCGCTTTTACTATTCACTCCACCTCACGGGATGGCTGTAACCAGATGATATCATAAGGTCGCAGGGTGATAGTCAACTTTTGATTTTCAGTTGAAAGCGATTTCCCCTCTATAAGATCATACCATCTGGATTCAGACGAATTGATCTCTGAAAGTGAGATTTCAATTTGGCTCTCTCTGCTCGTCACGTTGGTTATCGTTAGAATATGTTGATCCATTTCTGGTGATGTTCTCAGGACTGTAAATACATCTGGAGATACGACGAGCACGTGTTGACCTCCATTTGGATGAAAAGCCCGCTTCTCAGTGCGTATCTTAATGAGCTTTCCTAGCTCCCTGTTAATGCGCGATTTCTTCGTGTGGGGATAGTTCATGGAACTCATGATTGAATCGGCATCAACAATTGTCCGGTTAATTGCACGTTTCTTCTGAGTATCCTCCACGGCTTCATGGTCGTTATGAGTTCCGAATAAACTATGCAGGTAAATTCCCGGGACACCCTGGAGAACAAAAGCTATTGACCTTGATGCAATGAAACGCTTGACCTGAAAAGGGATGTCTTCACTACTTCCCTTAAAATTTAAGGCGCTATACCAAGTGATATTGATTTCATACGGGACTTCTGTCCCGTCTTCTGCTGTTCTATACGAAATGAACCCTCCGTGTTTTTTCGCCCTTTCAATCAAATCATCGATCTCATCTTTTTCGAGGATATTTTTAATTCCCATGAGCCCGATACCATCATGCGAATCCAGAAAGTTGAAGAAAGTTGTCGTATCAGAGACCTTCTTTAGACTTTTTGCCCAGTTAGAGAGGGTGGTCGTATTTTCAGTGTAGAATGAATGCAAAACAAGGGGAGGGAGAGCGAAATTATACACCATTTGAGCCTCATCGTGCCCATTTCCAAAGTATGATATGTTTTCGTCATGAGGGACATTTGTTTCTGTGACTAATGCGACGCGCGGCGCAACAGCATCTAAGACGTCACGAAAGAGTTTTACGATTTCATGGGTCTGCTCCAGATGGATACACCTTGTTCCGGGCTCTAACCAGAGATAGGTCACAGCATCAAGACGTATTATGTCTGCCCCATGACGGACATACGTGAGCAGAATCTCAATAACTCGCAGCAAGACATTTGGGTTTTTATAATTCAGGTCTATTTGATCTGGAGAAAACGTTGTCCAGACAAAGACTGGGCCATTCAGTGACTGGTACTCTGTAAGAATTCTTGATGACCGAGGTCGAAATATCAGGCTCCTCTGTTCAGGGGTAAGCTCTTCCCGCAATTTGAATGCGATGAAAAAGTCTTTATAGTAGGGGTGGTCATTCATAAATTCACTAAACCATCTGCTTTTGGATGAGACATGGTTTATAACGCCATCAAACATAAGCTGGTAACGATTTTCAAGGTCTTCAATATCGTGCCACGACCCTAGATTGGGATCTACTGTTTCAAAGTCGGTTATAGAAAATCCTCTGTCAGAAGAAGAAGAGAAGAAGGGCAAGATATGCAGGGTGTTAATGGTTCCTGTAAGATATGTGTCACAAAATTTGGCAAGCGTTGTTAGAGGTGAGTTCTCCTGACCGCGCAAGAGATCTCCATATGTGATTAAAATAACATCTTTTTGTGTGAACCGTTCTGAGAGCTTAAAATTTTTATCCTCTTTTACGAGTCTTTGAGGTTTGTGAGAATAGAAAACCTTTAGAATTCGCTCCAGTTCGCTTATCGTGGATTGAGCGACTGATTCGCTGTAGAGGAAATGAAGCCGTTTATGCATCCGATCGCATAATTTTTTTGAAAGTTTCAATAGAGGTTTTGTGTAATCCGGCTCTGGATTGTGGAGGGTTTTTGTGGTATCAGGGATTTGATATTTTGTTTCTTTTTTTATCTGACTCATCGCTTTTCATTCGCCGTGTTTTATTTCGCTTCTCGAGATTCCCAATATTTATCAATGGCCTTCTTCAAGAAGGTGTCTTTTTATAAATAATAAGGGCAAATGCTTATAATCTCAAGCATAATTTTGAATAGTCTGAAGTACTAGTCCTTGTTTTTATTTTTAACCTGAGTCACTTAAACTGAGCCATTTTGTGTGATTTTGTCCAAAAATTGTCCAAATGGAATTTAGAATGGAGTGTATTCTAACAAACTAATTGACAACTGAAATAAGTTCGTTTTTTTATAAAAAATTAAAAATGTTAATTCTGCAAGAAAAACATTAACTACATTTGTGGAAAGCAAAGTTTGTATATGAACAAGTTAGGCCTAATTATAAAGGGTGAATCAAAATAACGTTTGCACAGGAACAAGATATTGTTAAAGGTCATAATCTGGTGTTGATCGGTCACCCTGTTGACACACAACCGTCTTTTTCCTATTATTCCTGTATCGGAGAAGTGATTTACTATCATACTTGATCTGGCTCTGTTCAGCCTGATTGCTGCACCCTGAGGCCTCTTCATCCGTCTTCTTTAAGGGAGACACTGCTTTAGGAGAAATAAATGAAGATTGGAATAATTTCCACTTATCCGCCCATTCACTGTGGAATAGCCACCTACTCCTCATACTTAAATGAAAAATTGCGCAGTCTCAAAAACAGAGTGTATACCGTCTGTCATAAGGGGGGAAAAGGACTTGACTGTTATCCTGCATTCAATTACGATGATCCGGACTTGCCTCATAAAGCTTTTAAAGCAATGATGAAGTTCGCACCAGATCTGGTCCATATCCAACATGAATATGGCCTCTTTGGAGAGCAAAGAGGAATGAATGTCATTCCTCTTGCCTATAAATTTAAGTTGAGCCAAATCCCAACAGTAATAACCCTCCATACTATCCCTAAAAAGTGCGATTATGAAGAGCAAATAATTGAGAAGGCTCTGGTTGAGATTGCGGATGCTGTTATTGTTCACGAACAATATCAAAGTGAATTGATCGTTGGGCGGGTTGGGCATAAAGATAAAATTTGGGTCATTCCTCATGGTGTGCGTGAGATTAAACCTGTCTCAAAAGCGAAAGAGGAATTAGGCCTTGAAGATAAAAAGATAGTTCTTCTTGTGGGTTATCTTAGAAGGAGTAAAAATTTTGAGCGAGTGGTCAGGATTTTCCCAAAGGTTACAGAGTTAGTCGATGATGCTCTTCTTCTTGTAGCCTCTGGAGCGAGGAGACCAGATGATTTTCCCTATCGGGATGAATTTCTTGAATTTGTGGCTAACTCAATTGCTAAAGACAAAATAAAAGTCTTACTTGGACTATTTTCCCAGGAGAAATTTGACCTCATTCTTTCATCGGCGGATGTAGCTGTCTTTACATATCTTAGAGGTGCCCAAAGTGGGATTATGGCTCATTGTCTTGCCTTTGCAAAGCCAATGGTTGTCTCTTCCGATGTGCAGGCCATGGCTGATTTAGTTCACAAAACAAGAAGCGGCCTTGTGGCTCGGACCGACTCTGAGCTGGTAGAGGCAATAATAACTATTCTGACCGAAAAGAATCTGGCAAAAGAGTTTTCAGATAATGCCAGAAGTTATGTCGAAAAGCATATCTCCTGGCAGATTATTGCATCCAGACATATGGATGTCTATAATAAGATTCTAAAAAATCGACATCCATCTGGGGGAAGCTGTAATTGAGGAGGAGGATTCAAGAAGCGAGATGAGAAAAGGCAGAAAAAAGGGAAAAGAGATTGTCGAAAGATATATAGGAAATCCTATCATCACGAGCAATGACATACCCATTCCCTGTAATGCAGTCTTTAATGCTGCAGCCACGGTCTATAAGAATGAATATATCCTTCTTGTAAGGGTTGAGGGCGTGGAGGGTAAATCTTGCCTCTGGATTGCAAGGAGTAAAGACGGCAAGAAATTTGAAATAGATAAAAAGCCTGCCCTCGTTCCATCGAATCAGGAACCCTTCAAGACTTATGAGAAGAGGGGTTTGGAGGATCCAAGAATTACTAAGGTAGATGATACCTACTACATCATATATACTGCATATTCCCACTATTCTCCTCGCCTTGCTCTGGCCAAGACAGAAGACTTTGAGAATTTTGAGCGGATTGCTCTTATCTCTGAGCCGGTAAATAAAAACGCTGTTATTTTTCCCAGGAAATTTGGAAGAAGATATGTCCGTTATGACAGACCTATGGGTACTGGTATCGCCACCTGGATATCTTACTCCTATGACCTCATCCATTGGGGAAACTCAGAGGTACTCTTTGAGACGCGACCAGGCTATTGGGATGCAGACAAAATTGGTCCCGGGGCTCCGCCTATCCGGACAAAGAAAGGATGGCTTCTTATATACCATGGCGTCAAAAGGACATCTGCTGGTCCAATTTACAGACTGGGTGTTGCCCTCTTTGATCTAAAGGATCCAGCTAAGCTTATTGGGCGCTCAAGAGAGCCAATCTTGTCACCTACTGAATACTATGAGCGCACCGGTGATGTTCCAAATGTTGTTTTTACGACGGGGGCAATCTTGGAAAAGAACGGAGAGGTGAAAATATACTATGGTGCCTGTGATACTTCCATCTGTCTCGCTACTGCCCACATAGATGATCTCCTTTCTTTATGCAAAAGGCTAGAAACAGAAGTTTTGTAATTTTGTCTTTGGGATTTCAATATTAGAGTTTTGGATTTCCAGTTATAAGAAGGAGTCGAAACTAGTCATATAAGGGATACGGAGTCATAAACATTGGGCGGTAAACAGGATATGTTCGATTTCAAGAGCAGACACAGATTGGGCATAATCTAAGAAAATTGTTATATAACTTATTTGAGATAAATAAGTTAAAAGAGAGCGGACATAACTCAGTGGTAGAGTACGAGCTTCCCAAGCTCGGGGTCGCGGGTTCGAATCCCGTTGTCCGCTCTCTCTCTAAAAAAGGCCCAAAAAGAAAAAGGGGTTTATATGTAGATTTCTCCATAAAAAAAATGAGGATTTTGGATTATGAGTAGGGCTTTTCAAAAAGATTGGGAGGTAATTTTAGACAAAAAACCGCTCAGTGGATCATTAAACATGGCTGTTGATGACTATTTGTTTCAAACCCTTAGCGATAAGCCCAAAACATATCTCCGATTTTATAGATGGGAGAAGCCGACAGTCTCTCTCGGGTATTCACAGAATATTCAGAAAGTGGTTGATGTGAACTCCTGCCAGAAACTGGGAATAGACATTGTCAGAAGAATGACAGGAGGAAAGCTTGTTTTGCACCATAAAGAAGTGACATACTCTTTGTGTTCTTCAGACATTAAGGCATTTACTTCCACGCTTATGGATTCTTACAGGATAATCTCACAGGCTTTAATGCGAGGCTTAGAAAAAATGGGATTAAAACCTAACCTGGCTGAAACTCCTCCCAGCTCTTATAAAAGAGGAGACCTTCCATGTTTTTCCCATCCTGCACAAAACGAAATTGAAATAAAGGGAAAAAAAATAGTTGGCAGCGCTCAAAAAAGGGCTGGTTCAAGATTTATCCAGCACGGATCAATTCCTCTTGAAAAAGATGAGGGCCTTTTGGAATCTGTTACTTTTTTAAAAGGAGAAAAAAGCGAGGAACGTAAAATATCTATTTCTGAGGCTTTAGGGAAAAAGGTTAGTTTTGATTGGGCCGTTGAGTATTTAATTTCTGGAATTTCTGAATTTTTTGAGATTATATTAATACCGAAGGATTTTAATGCTGAGGAAAAAGAAGCTATCTTAAAAATTCAAAAAGAGCAATATGAAAATTCCGAGTGGACCTTCGGGGGGCCTTCGACATCAGACCTCTAAAACTTCAATGCTTTTTTTGAATAAGAAACGCCGGACCTTAAAGCAAAAAAAATGTTGAAGTTTTTAAGAGCATAACTTTAATAAACAAGGTAGTTGATTTTTTTACTCTCCAGTGATAGTATTTTTTCTAAAGTAAAGGAAGGGATTATCGCAGAATGAACGAAGTTGAAGAACTGTCGAAAATCGATATTAAAAATTTACCAGCCTTAAGGCATATTTTACTTGATGACCTTCATCAAAAAGTTTTAAAAAACTTTTACCTCGAACTGGGGACGGGACCTGTTCTTTATCTTCTATCTCCTTCTTATTCTGTAGTAAATCCAACTCCTAACGAAACTATTAATGACTTTATCAAGGATAAAGAAAATCTTCTCAATTACCTTAAGGAGTACATCTTACAGAATTTATCCGTTTATTCAGTCCTTTTAGATGTAAACAGCTATTTCGCTGAGCAAAACAACTGTCTGGTTCTGGCCAGGCTAAGGGAAAGAGATTCTGGTGGGAGGCGATATGAGATTAAATTTTACACTCATTCACCTCGAGAGCTCCTGACTCAGTACAAAGATAAAATTTATATCGGGAGAGATTTTATCGACCTTTTCCATTTCAGAAGAAAATACTTAGGTGTTAAGGAATTAATTATTTCTCTGAAAGATCAGTATGAAATTTTGCTTGATAAAGTAGAGGAAAAATTAAAAGAGCCGTTAGAATACAAGTCCTATTTCCAGGAGATAAAGGAATCTGTAAACGAACTGCATAACGAGAGCCTTTTAATCCTTCAATCTCTTCCTCCTTATCTCGATTTTAAAAAGTTAAAAGGCAAAGATCTGATTGATATTAACGCGCAGTACCGGGCTGTTAATCATTATCTGATAGAGCTCAATGATGAAGTGGCTGAGTTCGAGAACCTTTTGCGGTTTAAGAAGGAAACAGATTTTGTGCGTTATGTCACAAAATATAAAAAAGACCTGGCTAATGCCATATCGTATTTTAATATCAAAATCAACGGTTACTTATCGGGAAAGATTCGAAATTTTAAACCCAAAAGCTAACCCCAGTTTGTTCTGTTTATTCCAGAAAAAAGTCTATCAAACTGATTAAAGTAGGCTAGCTAGTCTGTATAAAAAAAGGCCCGTCCCATAGAACGGGCCAGTTCTTTTTCTTGCGCTTTATGTTCCTGGTTTATTCTTCAATCAAGATTGTGCGGTAACTCGTGGAAAGGAAAATAGCGGGATTCTCTTTTTCCTCAATAAAAGCTTTTATCGTGGAGAAATGATTGTCTTCTTGAGAATTCAACTCAACTGGAAGTTTCCAAGAGATGTCCCCGTTTTTTACTTTTGCTTCAATGGGGTATCTTCCTTTTAGGGGCCAATAAAACTTAATCCCGGCGTAGGCTCCGTTTACCTCAATTGGATGGGTAAGAGGGAGAGGTTCGAGAACAATATCCCCATGCGATAGAGTAATAGTTGTTTTTCCTGAGAACTCAGATAGCTCAACATCTCGATAAGATGATGAAATATTGATTTTTTCTCCTATAATCGTCTTCCCGTAAATTCCCAGGCTTTTTCCATTTATCGTGAGATCGCCCTTGATGTTGATGACTTTTACTTTATTATAATTGTCTTTTACATCAAGATATCCTCTTGCACCCTCTACTTCCACAAAAGAATGATGTCCTGTGATCTTTGTGGGTCCAACATTAAACAGGGATATTTTCCTGTAAGAATTCTCAACGTTGACTGTTCCCTTCAGGTTTTCACCGTAAATTTCAGAGTGATATCCTTTAATCTGAACATCTTGATTGATGTTTTCCATGTGAATTTTCCCATAAGGCAGTGTAATTTCTACATTTCCATCAACTCTATTAACAAACATTGTTGAATGCTTACTTTCTAATTGGCAGTCAGATTGGATATCTTCAATTTCAACATCTCTATAGCTGTTCTTAATGAAGAGTTCCCTGCCAATATTCGAGGCGATTATTTTGCCGTGGCGATTTCTGATATCTGTTTTTCCAACTTTTGATACATTAACTGTTCCATAGGAATTTACCACATCAACATTCATCCCTTTTGGGAGCGAGATCCTGAAACTTGTTTTGAAGTTTCTTCTTTTAAACTCATCTCTGTTAGTTTTAACGGTCAGTTTACCAGCATCCTTATGGATAATCATTTTGAGCTCATTTGAGACTTCTTTGGCGTTCTCTTCGTTTTTCCGCCAGATTTTTTTCTGAAAAGAGATGGATATTTTTTCCTCGTCAGTTCCTTGTATTTCAATATTTCCATGGGAATTGGTTATTTGAAGAAGAGAGGGGAAAGGCGGTTCAAGTTCCTGGAATTCTTCATAAACATATTCATCCGTGAAGATTACGATATTGTCTTCAAAATCAAAATAAACATTAAGTTCGCCTGTGTAAACATGATGGAAAAGTATGCCGGCTGTAACGATGAAGATTAAGAGAACAATTTCCTTTGCTTTCATTTTTTTATCCTTATTCGCACTCGGATTTCTCTTGTTTTTCCTTTATTCCATAAAAGAGTTTCCAGGCACCCCAAAGTATAAGAATCAGAGGCCAGAGCCGGGCAATGAATTCCCATACATCCCACTTTGCAATATGAATATTACCCAGTAGAATAATGATACCCAGGACAATGAGGATGACTCCCCATGCAAGCGGATCTTTTCTTCTGGTTTTTGCCATTTTGTCCTCCTCTAGTTTTCACTGTTGTTTTTCTTGTAAACGTAATCTACTATAAACTTCACTCCGATAATGATAATCACTGCAGGCCAGAAATCAAAAACTGTGTCATAACTTATAACATCAAAATTGGCCAGAAGAAGTATGCCTCCCAGAGCCAGTAAAAAAATACCCCAGAAAACAGAGCCACTTTTTACAGCTTGAGGGAATTCTTCGACTTCCACTTCTTCCTCTTCATCTCCCAGTAGGGCTTTGCGGTTGATGCTTTTTGCTGTCTGGATAGAGTCTAGGATCTGATAGGTGTAGAATCCAGCGAGGAGTAATGAAGCAAGCAGTATAACAAAGAGCGGCGGGCCTTGTGTCAGTGATGTGATTAGGCCTGCGATGATAACCATAAAAATTATGCCCTTGGAAACCTGGCGGTTGTAGAGGGCGCCAGTTCCAGGAAAAAAGATGGAAAGGATACATGCTAGTGCAGTGGATCTCGGGGGCTTTCTGTAAATAACTTTTTCATCCATTTTAAACCTCCATGTTTATGTAATGTTTAATCCTCATTTCCTCCAAATAGCTTTATATTTTTAAGAGAAACGAGAATATTATCCTTATATTCACCTAAAGAATCAGCAAAAGATGCTGCTTTGGCGTATAAAGTTTCGATCTTACTATACCCAAGATGAACCTGGCGGCTGACTGATTTATCGATATGATGTTTATTAGGATTGAAGAGGTAGAAAGATATTAAGGTAAAAACGATTATGGTTGCAGCCAGAACAGGTTGAAGAGAGGGGCGAAGAAGAAAATCAAAACCAAGTTTAAATCTTTTCTTTTTCCCTGGAATCGAATAGAGCCGGTCCAGGAGATCCTCACTTATTTCCAATTCAGGAAAATCTGCCAAAGATTCCTTTGTTTCTTCCATAAAAGAGTAAAGCACGGAGCAGCTCTTACATGTTTTTAGATGTTTTTTTACTTCTTTTTTTTCTTCAAGGCTGAGCTCATCCTCTAAATAAGGAGATAAAAGTTCTTCAATTTTTTCACATTCCATTTTTTCTCTCCTTTTTTTTATTAAGGATTTTAGCTAGCTGAAGTCTTCCCCTGTTAACCCGGGATTTGACGGTTCCCAAAGGAAGGCTCATGATTTCTGCAATCTCATTGTAATTTTTTCCCTGAATATCTCTAAGGATAACTGTCATACGGATCTCAGGAGGGAGATTGTTGATGCTTTCCCAGATTATTTTTTTGCTTTCTTCTTTTAAAGCTCCTTCCTCCGGATTTTCGAATGCTTCTGAGGAGAGGTTATACTCATTGAAGTCATCTCGTGTTTTCTTTTCCCATTTTGTTTTTCGATATTGATCGATGAGGTGGTTTTTAGCTAATGTGAGAAGCCAGGCGCTGAAATTTCTTTTAAAATCATATTTTGCAAGAGAATTGTAGAGTTTAAGGAAAATATCCTGTGTCAGGTCTTCAGCTTCTTGGTAGCTTCCTGCGAACTGATACGCCATGTTGAATATGTTTTTAGAATAAGTATTAACGAGCATTTTCCAGGCTCCTTCTTTTCCTTTGATGCATTCTTGTACGATTGTGTTAATTTGCAATCAATTCACCATGATAGACGAGATTTGATTTAAAAAAGTTCCGTATTTCCTTTATTCTATTTTGGCTAAGATAAGGTGTCAAACTCGTATATTATATCTTTGAATCTATTTTATTAAATCATAATCAATACATAAAAAGAAACAACACTGGACCTGGATTATTCACTAGTCGAGGTTGCTGCAGATGCAAGGCGTGGCCCATGAAGCTGTGGTTTTCCACCGCGATTGGGCCGCAACGAAGCATATGCTGTGAGATCGGCTTGCCCGAAGGGTAAAAAATGCCGACATAGAATGAATTAATGGACATAAAAGAAAGTTTGAATCTTGATCTTGAGAAAAACCTACCTAAAGAGCTCATGTCATTGAAAATAATATATAGTGTCGGCATATTTTATGAATAATTCAGGTGGAAAATGCAAGAAGATTATAATAAATAGAAACCGGAGATTTTGCCTCTTATGGTTTGATTTATCATATCCAGGCTGAACTCAAATCCCTGATTGCAAAATTTCTTGACTTGGGAAGTCAGACATGACAGAATATTTTTTTAATTATCTCTTTTTTTTGATTTAATTTTCTTCTCTTTTCCATGTCTGGTCAGAAATTCTATCACATTCAACAAGGGAGGCGATAAATGGAAGGAATTATTGGATACGGTGCATATATTCCACGGAATAGAATTAAAGTTGAGGAAATTGCTAAAGTCTGGGGAGCAGATGCACCAAGCTACAAGAGGGGATTGATGTTGGAGGAAAAATCAGTTCCTTCTCCTGATCAGGATACGATCACGATGTCTGTGGAGGCATCTAAAAGAGCCCTGAAAAGATCCCTCATCAATCCTGCAGATATTGGGGCAGTATATATCGGTTCAGAATCCCATCCCTATGCAGTCAAACCAAGCGGCACAGTTTTAGCTGAGGCTATTGGGGCAACTCCTGAGGTGCATACTGCAGATTTTGAGTTTGCCTGCAAGGCAGGAACAGAAGGGATGTTTGTGGCGCTGAGCTTGGTGAAAGCCGGAGAAGTCAAGTATGGCTTGGCTGTAGGGGCTGATACTTCTCAGGGAGCTCCTGGGGATGCTTTGGAATACTCGGCTGCAGCTGGGGCAGCGGCTTTTATATTTGGCCGCGATAACATAATTGCTAAAGCCTTAGAGACCTATTCCTACACGACGGATACTCCTGATTTCTGGCGCCGTGAATACCAGTATTATCCTCAACACGGTGGACGGTTCACCGGAGATCCTGCATATTTCAAGCACATTGTAGGAGCTGGCAAGGGAATAATGGAAAAGGCAGGGATGAAGCCATCAGATTTTAACTATGTGATTTTTCATCAACCTAACGGAAAATTCCCCTTCAGAGTAGGAAAAATGCTGGGATTCGAGAGAGAGCAGATTGAACCGGGTTGGCTGGTCAATAAGCTGGGAAACACTTATTCCGCTTCTTCTCCTCTGGGTCTGACAGCGAGCCTGGATATATCCGAACCTGGAGATAAGATTCTTATTGTTTCTTATGGCTCTGGCGCAGGAAGCGATGCTTTTATTTTCGAAGTGACGGAGAGAATCGAAAAGGTGAGAGATCTTGCTCCAAAAACAAGAGAATTATTGGAAAAAAACAAAAATTACCTTGAGTACGGTGAGTATGCCAAATTCCGCAAAAAAATCAAAAAGGCGGTATAGGAGGAAGAAATGAGAGATGTGGCTGTTATTGGTGTGGGAATGACAAAGTGGGGCGAACTCTGGGAAAAATCTTTTAGGGATATTTTTGTAGAGTCGGCTCTCCTCGCTCTGGACGATGCCGGCGTTGATCGTATTGACTCTATGTATGTGGGCTCCATGTCATCAGGCCTTTTTGTGGGTCAGGAACACATTGCTTCACTTCTTGCTGATTATTTAGGTCAGGCTCCTATCCCTTCGACAAGAGTGGAAACAGCCTGTGCTTCTGGCGGGCTTGCTTTAAGACTTGGATTTATGGAGGTCGCCTCTGGTATGAGCGATGTAGTTCTTGTTGGTGGAATAGAAAAAATGACTGATGTCAGTGGTGATGAAGCAACTTATGCCCTTGGGTCGGCTGCTGACCAGGAATATGAAGGCTATCACGGAATCACCTTTCCAGGTCTTTATGCTCTAATAGCCAGAGCACATATGGAAAAATATGGCACCACAAGAGAGCAGCTGGCTTTAGTGGCAGTAAAAAACCACAAAAATGGTGCCAAGAATCCTCTTGCGCAGTTTCCATTCGAGATTACAGTAGATTCGGTCCTGAATTCCGTTATGATTGCTGACCCGCTGAGACTCCTGGATTGTTCTCCTATTACTGATGGAGCAGCAGCAGCAGTAATTGTCCCTGTAGAAGTGGCAAAAAAAATGAAAAAGCCCGTTATCAAGATTTTAGGGACCGGACATGCCACAGACACGATTGCTCTGAGTTCAAGAAAAGATATCACATGGCTTGAATCGACTTATCAAGCTGCAAAACAGGCCTATGATATGGCAGATAAAAAACCAGAAGATATCAACTTTATTGAAGTTCATGACTGCTTCACAATAGCTGAGATCTGTGTTCTTGAAGCCCTGGGAATAGTGGAAAAAGGAAAAGGCGGAGAAGCTTATGAAGATGAACTGACTTTTCTTGAAGGGAAGATCCCTGTGAATACAAGCGGAGGATTAAAAGCTAAAGGCCATCCTGTTGGAGCAACAGGAGTGGCTCAGGTTATAGAGATTGTGAAACAACTCCGAGGCGAGGCGGGCAAAAGGCAAATCAAGGATCCAAGAATTGGGATGGCTCAAAACATGGGCGGAAGTGGTGGAAGTTCTGTGGTTCACATCTTCGAAAGAGAATAAGGAAGGAGGAGAACAATGCCGACACCATCAAGGTACTGGAGGGAAATTCCTCAAAGATACAGGTTTGAGGCCAATAAATGCAAAAATTGTGGTATTGTCTTTTTTCCCCCTCGTTTAATCTGTCCAGAGTGTAAAAAGAGAGAATTTGAAGAGACAAAGCTGGCTGAGAAAGGAAAAATCCTTACTTATACGATTATCCGGGTTCCTCCCCGTCAGTTTGTCGACCAGGCACCCTATGCTGTAGGGATAGTTGAACTTGATGATGGAGTGAAATTGACAGCCCAGATTGTGGATTGTGATTTTGAGGACTTAAAAATCGGACTGAAAGTAAAGCTGGAATTTCGAAAGATTTTTGATGAGGGAGAAGCAGGCATTCTCTGCTATGGCTACAAATTCGTTCCAGAATAAATTTGAAGGGGTTTGATTCATCAAGCCCACCTTTAATAAATTATTGAAGGGGTTTAATCATGTATAGAATCGAAAGTAAAGTAGACACCCAGAGTCAAGAATATAAAGATAATGTCGAGTATATGAAAAAAGTTGTTGCTGAATACAAGAAAAAATTGGCAAAGGTTCAAGAAGGTGGGCCTTTAAAATACAGGGAACTTCATAAGTCCAGAAAAAAATTGCTGCCAAGGGAAAGAATAGAGAAACTTTTTGACCGCAACACTCCCTTTTTGGATCTGACTCCTTTGGCTGCTTACGATATGTACGATAATGAAGCCCCGGGAGCAGGCATAATCACAGGAATTGGTGTAATCCATGGGAGAGAAGTTTTAGTCGTGGCCAATGATGCCACAGTTAAGGGAGGGACGTATTTTCCTATGACCATCAAGAAACATGTTAGAGCACAGGAAATCGCCCTGGCAAACCGCCTCCCCTGCATTTATTTAGTGGATTCAGGAGGGATATTTCTTCCTCGTCAGTCCGGGACTTTTGCTGATAAGGAATATTTTGGACGAATTTTTTACAACCAGGCTCGCCTTTCTGCCCTAGGTATTCCTCAGATATCGATCGTTATGGGTTCCTGCACGGCAGGAGGAGCCTATGTCCCTGCCATGAGTGATGAGACTGTTATTGTCCGCAACCAGGGTACGATTTTTATCGGCGGTCCTCCTCTGGTCAAAGCTGCTACAGGCGAAGAAGTAACAGATGAAGATTTAGGAGGAGCTGATGTTCACTGTCGTATCTCGGGTGTATCCGATTATTATGCTCATAACGATGAGCACGCGTTGGAGATCGCTCGAAATATTGTTGAAACACTGGACCTGCAGCAAAAATTCCAACTGGATGTTTCCGAACCCGAAGAGCCCTATTATGACCCGGAGGAGATCTATGGGATTGTCCCTCAGGACCTGAGAAAAACTTTTGATATCAAAGAAATTATTGCCCGAATAGTGGATGGAAGCCGGTTTCAGGAATTTAAGGAATTATACGGTCAAAGCCTGGTTTGTGGATTTGCCCGAATTATGGGCTACCCTGTTGGTATCCTGGCAAACAATGGAGTCCTGTTTTCTGAAAGCTCTCTAAAGGGAGCTCATTTTGTTTCCCTTTGTTCCATGCGCAAAATTCCTCTTATTTTCCTACAGAATATAACTGGCTTTATCGTGGGAAAGCAGTATGAGCACGGAGGGATTGCCAAGGATGGCGCAAAGTTAGTTCATGCTGTAGCCAATGCTGATGTTCCCAAGTTTACAGTGATTGTAGGGGGTTCCTATGGAGCTGGTAATTATGCGATGTGTGGCAGAGCCTATGCGCCACGTATACTCTGGATGTGGGCCAATGCTCGCATCAGTGTTATGGGAGGAGAGCAGGCAGCAAATGTCTTGGTCACTGTTAAAATGAAAAGATTAAAAGAACAGGGAAAAAAGATGTCTGAAATGGATAAAGAGAAGTTGAAAAAACCCATTCTGAAGAAATACGAACAAGAAGCAAGCCCATTATTCAGCACGGCCAGACTCTGGGATGATGGAATTCTCGATCCCTTGGAAACAAGAGGAGCTCTTGCTTTGGGCATATCCATGAGCCTTAATGCTCCTATCCCTGATTATAAAGTCGGGATTTTCAGGATGTAAAATGGAAAAAGAGACCTGCAAAACAATCCTCTTTACTCAAGAAGAAAATATTGCCCGTGTGACACTAAATCGGCCTGAGGTGCACAATGCCTTCAATTCAAAAATGATCACAGAGCTTGACGATGTTTTTGAAAAAATCAAGGCGGATAAATCCATTCGTGTTGTTATTTTGACGGGAGAGGGGAAATCTTTCTGTGCTGGAGCTGATTTGAACTGGATGCGGGAGATTATTAATTATTCCTTTGAACAGAATCTGGAAGAGTCTCTCCAGCTGGCTGAAATTCTTCATAAAATCTATATCTTGCCCAAACCCACTTTAGCCATGGTTAACGGTACTGCTATTGGTGGAGGGAACGGTTTCCTTTCTGCCTGCGATATATCTGTGGCTTCAGAAGATGCCAAATTTGGTTTGAGTGAGGTTAAAATCGGGCTTGTCCCTGCTGCCATTTCCCCTTATGTAATTCGGAAGATAGGGGAGAGTAAAGCGCGGGAGTATTTTTTAACTGGAAAAAGAATTTCAGCCCGGAAAGCCCTTGATATTGGGCTTCTTAATGAAGTTGTTCCTCAAAATAAACTTAAAGAGAAAGTGGATGATATAGCAAAGCTTCTCCTTTCTTCCGGTCCAAATGCTATCGCGGCTTGTAAAGAGTTGATCTGTAAAGTTACTGGAATGAGTTTTGAGGAGGCTAAGGAATATACAGCACGGATGATTGCCAACCTGAGAATCAGTGAGGAAGGTCAGGAAGGGACTGGCGCTTTTCTGGAGAAAAGAAAGCCTAAGTGGGCAAAATAATAGATTGTAATAGTTAAAGACAAAGCCTAGATGTTTAAGGTCTAAAATATATGTTTAAAAAAATACTCATTGCTAACCGTGGTGAGATCGCTGTCAGAATTATCAAAGCCTGTCAGGAGATGGGTATTTCTTCAGTCGCAGTATATTCAGAGGTAGATCGGGAGAGCCTTCATGTTCAATTAGCCAGTGAGGCTGTATGCATCGGGCCTGCCCCTGCGATAGAAAGCTACCTTAACATAGATAAGATTATCCAGGCTTCTCGCCAGGTAGGTGCTGAGGCAATTCACCCGGGTTATGGTTTTCTGGCAGAAAATTCAGAATTTGCCCGGAGCTGCGAGAAAGAAAAGCTCGTTTTTATCGGGCCCAATTCCAAAGCCCTTGCACTTGTGGGGGATAAGGTTCGTTCGCGCCAAACCATGGAAAAGGCCGGAGTCCCTATTATTCCTGGGATGAAGAATATTCCTAAAGATCTATCTGAGTATAAGCAAGCAGCTCAAAAAATTGGTTATCCCGTGATGATCAAAGCCTCTGCTGGAGGTGGCGGAAAAGGGATGCGGATTGTTGATAACCCGAAAGACTTAAAATCTTATCTTGAGGCAGGGCAACGAGAAGCAAAGTCCGCCTTTGGCGATGAGTCTGTTTATCTGGAAAAATACATCGAAGAACCAAGACATATCGAGTTTCAGGTTTTAGCTGATAATTATGGAAACATAGTGCATCTTTTTGAAAGAGAGTGCTCTATTCAGAGAAGGCATCAGAAGATCGTCGAGGAAACCCCCTCTCAGGCGTTGGACCTAAAGCTTCGAACTCTAATGGGAGAAACAGCAAAAAAAGTCATGCAGGTTTCCGGATATAACAATGCAGGAACAGTTGAATTTCTCCTTGATAAAAATAAAAACTTTTATTTTTTAGAAGTTAATGCCCGTCTCCAGGTTGAACATCCTGTAACTGAGCTAACAACAGGTGTGGATCTGGTGCACCAGCAGATTTTAATTGCTTCAGGAGAAAAACTCAGTTTTAAACAGGAAGAATTGTTTCAGCGGGGACATTCCATCGAATGCCGGATCTACGCGGAAGACCCTGTTAATAATTTTTTACCTTCTTCTGGAAGGGTTACATTTCTCAAGGAGCCAAAAGGTCCGGGCGTTCGTCATGACTGCGGCATTTATAGCGGCTGTGATGTCCCAATTTATTATGACCCGATCCTGGCCAAGCTCATTGTATGGGCAGAAAACAGGGAGAATGCCTGCCAGAGAATAGTTAATGCGCTGGATGATTATGTAGTTTTAGGGATAAATACAACCATCAGCTTTCTCAAAGAAGTAATCAATCATCCCCAGTTTAGGAAAGGAAAAACAACAACAAGTTTTATAAAAATGTATTTTGATAAATGGGAAGGTAAGAAAAAGACAGAAGAGAATCTGAGACTGGCTTTGATAGCCTCAGCCTTTGATAGCTTCAATAAAACATATACAGGAAAAAGTGCTGGACCTGCTCAAAAAGAAATTTTTTCGCCCTGGTTGTCTCTAGGAAAATGGCGGCTCGGGGGAGGGAAATAAAGTGGAGTATGAATTCTTAGTTAATAACGTATTACATAAAATTTCCCTCGAAAAAAAAGAAAATATCTTTCTTGTTTCAGATGGGAAGAAGACCTTTAAGGCAGATATTTGTTTTATCTCACCCAATGTTATTTCTATTTTAATTGAGAGGCGTTCCCATAAGGTTTATTTAGTGAGGGATAAGGATAAAATGTACATTTCTATTGAGGGAGAGCAGTTTATTGTTCAGGAACCTCTTGAGAGTGGAGAGAGTTTTCAGAAAAGCGAAGAAAGGTCTCAAGAAGATGAGTTAATGATTAAAGCTCCCATGCCTGGAAAAGTCATAAAAATTAATGTTTCAGAAAAGGAAAATGTCAGAAAAAATCAGACCCTGGCTATTGTGGAAGCAATGAAAATGGAAAATGAGATAAAATCTTCTATCGAAGGCTATGTAAAGAAAATTTTAGTATCAGCCGGTGATCTTGTTGATTCTGAAAACCCTCTCATGGAGCTTGTTAAAAAAAGGGACGTTCCCTGAAGTGCGACTCTTATAATTTGTTGACTATCAGATTGTTAGGCTAATAAGCATGGAACTTTAAAAAGTCTCCCTCTTTTTTCCAATTTTAACTCAATTCACATCTTTTATAGCTTAATTATTAAGAAAAACGACTTTGCTTAAACTTGCTTTGCCGGATAAAATCGCCTAAATTTGATATATGGTGAGATATTTTGTTTCAGATAGGTAGAATTATGGTCTCTCGGGTAAATTATATTTGCAACTTTTTTTGATGAAGGAAAGTTTAAAGAAAATGAGGATGGATGAACAAGAGCTGGTTCGCCAAATTCAAGAAGGCGATGAGATGGCTTTTGCTGAGATTGTAAGGATTTACAAAAACAAGATAGTAAATTTCCTATGGAAGATCACAGGCGATTACCAGAAAGCTGTGGAATTATCTCAGGAGACTTTTTTGAGAGTTTATTTTAAAGCCAATAAATACAGACCATTAGCTCCTTTCTCCTCATGGATTTACACTATAGCTTCAAACCTTGCCAAAACTGAAATGAAAAGGACACGAAAATATAGGATTGTTTCTCTTGACGATGTTCAGAATAACCTCCCGATCGAGACTTATCCGAGGAACCCCTCTGATTCAGGCTTAGTCAAAAACTTAAGGAAGGCATTAGATTCTCTCCACCCCCGTTACAAAATTCCTGTGATTCTTAAGGATATAGAAGGCTTTTCTCAGGAAGAGATTGCTCAGATCATGAAAAGGCCTGTTGGTACTGTGAAGGCGAGGATCAGTCGGGGAAGAGATTATTTAAAAAAGGAATTAGAGAAAGCCTCATATAAAAAAAACTCTTTAGCCAAAAATGAGGAGTATTAAAATGGAAAAGTTTAATCTTTTAAAAAAATTAGAAAGGGTCAAAGCTCCTCCTGATTTTGAACAGAGAATATTAACTCAACTTTCTCTGAGAAAGAGAAAAAATCTGAAGGCTAAATACCTTCGCTTCTCATTAGCAGGAGCCATTAGTGCTGTTTTTGTGTTTTTTATTGTTATGAATTTTTTCATTTTGCCCAGGACGAGCTCAATGGAATCTGTCAATTTGGAGGAAGGTTTTTCCTCGGCTTTTTATAAAAAAGATGAGTTGAGAAGGAGAGGAACTATCCCTATCATTGAAGCCTTGGACTATACTGGGGAAATGAGGACTTTTTCGCGTGAACCCCAGACAATATATATTCTGGAGCAGGTCTCTAAAGAAACAAATACAAAAATCAAATATTGAGGAGGTATATTAGAATGACCAATAAATTTAAAGCAACAATAGTTCTGACAGTGTTTTTATTGGTGCCGGTCTTTAGCCTGATGGCCGAGCCCATTCCCGGTTCAGGCCAGGAAGGGAAGATAGAAGATGTAATCAAGAAAATCTATCCATCAGTTGTTAAAGTCGAAGTCAGAAACATGATAAAAAAAGTGGCTACAGGGGTGGTGATTGAAAAAAATGGGTATATTGTCACCACAGCCCTTATTTCTCCCAGGGATGAAAAAATATCAGTTATAACTTCTGACGGGAAAAAGATAGACGCAGAATTTCTTGGCATGGATTCAGAGACTCATTTAGCTCTCATTCAGGCCAAGGATAAAAACCTGACTCCAATAACAGTGGGAAACACCAAGGGGCTTTCTCCCGGTTCGTGGATTGGAGTTGTGAGTATTTCTCCAGAGAATATGCCGGCTATCACCCAGGGAATTGTTAGTTCTCTTTCCCAAGACTGGCTTCGCTTGAATGTCTGGGTTGTGCCGGGTTCGAGCGGGAGCCCTGTTGTCGACAGGAATGGGCATATGGTTGGCTTACTCAGGGGAACTTATTCTGATGAAAGGCCGGTTGTATTTGAATTTAGAGAGAAAGAGATCGCTGGTTCAGGCTTTATTTTCAGCAAGGCAGAAGCCCCTTCCTCAGGTTTGGCCCTGGCAGCTCCAATTGAGCTGGTTAAGTATGTTTCTTCTGAAATAAAAGAGAAAGGAAAAGTAGAGAGAGGGTGGTTAGGAGTTAGTATAGTGAATAATAAGGATGGCAATGTAGAAGTTATTGATGTTGATAAAGAAAGTCCGGCAGAACTGGCAAAGCTGAAAAAAGGAGATAGCATCCTTAAATTCGAAGGAAAGGATATAACCAGTAATGAAATGCTCGTTCGTGAAATCAGAAAAAGAAAGCCAGGAGATAGCATAATCCTGCATGTAGGAAGAAAAGGGAAAACAAGAGATGTCGAGGTAAGATTAGGTGAACACTCAGAAAAAGATGTGATGCTTGAGATGCAATATAAATTCCCAAAGCTCTTTGTTACACCCGAGAAACTGTTAAAAATGCCAGAGGTGCCAAGACTTCTGGAACCTGAGAAAAGTCTTGAACCAAAGATGTTCCGCATGGTTATGGGAAAGAGAAAGTATATCGGAGTTAGTTTGGAAGAAATCAATAAAGAACTTTCAGAATATTTTGGTGTAAAAACAGGCAGGGGACTTTTAATTACCCAGGTTGGCAAGGATACTCCTGCTGAAAAGGCAGGATTAAAAGTGGGAGATGTTATTTTTAAAGCGGATGGAGTGAGAATTGAGAGCAGAAGAGACTTGAGTAAGTTAATACAGAACAAAGAAAAAGGAGACAGGATTAAAATAGAATTCCTTAGAGATAGAAAAGCCAGAAGTGTTGAAGTTGAAATTGAGGAGGAAGAAAGAAGTGGAGCATTCAGATCTTATTCTAAAGGTTGGGAAGATTACGTGGATTACCGGGATGATTATGTGGATTCCTGGAACAGTTATTCTGAAACTATAAAGAAGCAGTACAAAGAATGGAAGGATTCTAATGAACTGGATTATGAAAAGCAGATGAAAAAGTGGAACAAAGAACTGGAGAAAAGAGCCCGAGAGAGCGAAAATTACACAAAAGAGCTGCTTAAGAATTTATTAAGATATAAGTCTGTGAAAGTGTAACCTGCTCTGGTTCCCCATTCTTTTTGGGGAGGGGAGGAGAAGAATTTCTTCGCCTCCCCTTTTTTTTTGTTTTCTTGTTTTTAGCTATTCTTCGAAGAGATTTATGAATAAAAGCCTAGCCAGATTTCCATGTATGTTTTAAATTCTTCTTCAGACAACCTTCTTTTTTTATAGAATCCTTTTTTTTGCCTTTGCCTCATGGCCTCATAGAGTATTATTCCGACCGACACAGAAAGGTTGAGGCTCTGTGCCATCCCTATCATTGGGACTTTGATTTTGTAATCAGCCAGAGAAAGAGCTTCCTCCGAAACTCCGTCTGCTTCATTGCCGAACACAAGAGCGACTGGCCGGGTGTAATCCATGGCTTCATAAGGAATGGAGTCTTCACTGAGTAGGGTCGCGGCAATTTTATATCCTTTTTTCTTTAATTTCTTGAGACAGTCTGTTGCAGAAGTGTAATAAAAAAACTTGATCCATTTTTCAGCCCTGGTTGATATGGCTTCATTTACAGGAAAAGGGTCCTGGTTTGAAGAAATAATATCCAGGTAAAGAATGCCTGCTGCGTCACAGGTCCTGACAACTGCGCTGGCATTATGGGTGTTTTTCACTTCTTCCAGGACAATTCTTAGGTCCGGCTGTCGAAGGGAGAGAACCTTTTTGACTTTCTCGACTCTTTCTTTTGTTGGCACAAAAAGAATATAACAAACAGGGTAACAAAACGCAAAACATGCGGTATGAAATGTAAAAAAGAAAAATGGAAATGAATTACAAGCTAAAAGGAATAAGTTATAAAAATGCCGCTTTGCCAATTAAAATAAGCCAGAAGAGAATTGCACCCAGGAAAGCTTTCCATTCTTTATTCTTACTGTAAAACTGCCAGCTGAACTTGTTTTTATTCGAAGGAGAAAGAGGCTTCCGGGAAGGGAATAAAAGGGGAGTTTTTTTCTTGTAAGTTTCATATTCTTTCGGGAAAAGTTTTTGCATCCTTTCCTTTTCTTCTCTAATAACAAGCGGGTAAAAGAAGAGGAAATAAGTTATTACAATTCCCAGTACCCACCATGATCTAGATGCAATAACGATGCTAATTCCAATTATTAAATTTCCCAGGTAAAGAGGATTTCTTGTATATTGGTAAGGCCCGGAGATTGCCAGTTCTTTTTCTTTCCTCAGATGGCCAGAAGCCCATGTTCTCAGGAGTAGACCGAGAGAGCAAACTCCTATCCCCCCCAGAAGAAAAACGGAATTGGGTTTTGCAAGAATAACGGCAAGGATAATTCCAATAAAGCCAGCTCTGACTCTCCATTTGTAAATTGTTTTCTTAAAATTGTACTTAGGCATTTTCCTCTAACAATTGAAGGCTTAGCGCAGCAACCTCTTCAGGTGTTATTATTTTGAGGCATTCCAGGTTTGAACATTTCCTTTTGTAACAATAACTACATTGTATTTCATGAAAAGCTACTTTATCATGAGCGCGGAAGGGCCCGTTTCTGTTGGGATTTGTGGGACCAAAAATCCCAACAACCGGTCTTGAGAATGCACATGCTACCTGGAGGGCAAAAGTGTCTCCGCTCACTAAAAGGGAAGATTCCTGGACCAGGGCCATAACTTCTTTCAAAGAGAAAGAAGGCGAAAGAGGGATACGGGTTTTTTTATTAATTTCTAAAGCCAAAACTTTTTCTTCTTCATTTCCCCACAACAGAAGAGGAAAAAATCCTTCTCTTTTTACTAACTCGATTAATTTGACCCATTTCTCAGGAAACCATCTTTTAGTTTTCCATGCTGCTCCCACGTTAAAGATTATTAGCTTATTCTCCGCTTCATACCCGATTTTCCGGAGTATTGTTTTGACTGATTCTATTAACTCATCCGGCAGGATTAGAGGGAACTCATATTTTTCTTCGTGAATTCCTAACCTGGTAAGAAGTTTCAGGTTTTTGCTGATAACATGGATGGTTTCAGGTATTTCTTCAAGTCTTTCAGTATAAAATAGAGAAGCCTGAGGTTCTCTTAAGTTTTTTCGAAAAAAGCCGATTCTTCTTCGAGCCCCTGAAATATAAGCAAAAATTCCGGATTTTAACAGTCCTTGAAAATCCAGTGCAATTTGGTTCTCGTATTTAAGTTCTTTTTTAAGCTGGGAAAGTCCTTCCCAAAATATTTTTGTTCCTAAACGCCGTCCTCCTGGAAGAGCAGTGATGATTTTGTCGATACCCGGGACAAAATCAAGAACTTCTTTTCCTTTCCCTTCTACAACCCACGAGATCCTTGCATCAGGGAAGTTTTTTCTTAGAGCTGCAAAAGCAGGAAGAGTATGGATAATATCTCCAAGGGAGCTGAGGCGGATGATCAGAAAATTGTCCATGGCTTAAATTTTTTGTGCCTAATCTACTTTTTTATTCCTAAAACAATTTTTTTTATAAGTTGAGACGTGGATCTTATTTTTGGTCCTCCTGTTATGGCAATTTTTCCTCCGTAAGCCTTGACTGTTTCTTTTTCAGGAACAGTTTCCTTTGTATAGTCTGAACCTTTGGCGTGGATGTCTGGCTTGAGCGAAAGAAGAACTTTCTCCACATTCTTCTCCTTAAAAAAGGTGATGTAATCAACAAAGTAAAAAGAGGATAAAATTTCTACCCGTTCTTTCTGATTTAGTATAGGCCTTCCTTTTCCTTTAAGTTTTCTGATAGAGGAGTCGCTGTTTAAAGCAACAACCAGGATATCTCCTTTTCTCTTGGATTCTTTTAAATACCGGATATGACCAGCATGAATCAGGTCAAAACAGCCGTTGGTCAGAACAACTCTCTGTCCTCTTTTTTTACTTTCATGGACAATTTTTGTTAATTGGGAAAGTGAGTATAACTTGTTCAATTTAAGAAGCGATAGCCTCCTTGAGTTCTTCAACACTCAAAGTGGCAGTCCCTTTTTTCATGACAACGATGTTGCCGGCATAATTAGCAAGGAGCGCAGCTTCTTTAAAGGTTGCTCCACAGGTCAAAGCCAGTGTAAAAACACTTATAACTGTATCACCAGCTCCTGTTACGTCAACAATGTTTGTTGTGCCATGGATTGGGATGGAAAGAGGAGCTTTATTCTTCTCAAAAAGGATCATTCCCTTTGACCCTCTTGTTATAAGTAAAGCAGCCGCCATGGACTTTTTTAAAAGATCTTTTCCAGCCTGATTGAGGATCTTGCTGTTATCGTCTATTTGGATTCCTAAGGCTCCTTCTACTTCAGGCTCATTGGGAGTTAAAACCGTAACGCCTTTAAAATTCAGGATGCGGAAGCGGGAGTCCAGGGTTACAGGGGTATTTGTTTTTTTGAAAGCGGGAAGGACCCGGTTAAAAACATCCTCTTTAACTGTATAATAATTGTAATCTGAAATAAGGAGAGCGTTAATTTGGTTTTTAACCTTTTTTAGAATTTCTTGAATTTTTTGTTTTAACTCTCGGTTATCTGGGATTTTTCCTTCCTGGTCGATCCTTAAAATCTGCTGTTTTCTTGCAGTTTCTTCACCTGCCAGAATTCTTGTTTTAATCGGAGTAAAGTATTTTTTTTCTTTGATCAAATATTCTGTAGATATTCGTTTTTGTTTCAGTATTTTGAGAATTTTCTGCCCAAAATCATCTGAGCCTATCACCCCAATAGGGAGAGGCTCAGTACCTAATGCCTTTAGGTTAAGAACAGAATTTCCTGCTCCGCCGAGTGAATATTCCTTGTTTTTATAACCAAGAATGAGAACAGGAGCTTCCCTGGAGATGCGTCGGGTAGTCCCAAAGATATATTCGTCCAGGATAAAATCTCCCCAGACAGCAATTTTTTTCTGGGCAAAGTTATCGACAAGATGAAGTAATTTATCCTTTTTTTTGTTCACTGGACTGCAGTCAGAGATTTTTATCAGAAATAAGAGAAAAGGTCAAATGTGGCAAAAGGGTAAAAATGTGCCATTTCGAATTTGGCGTAACAGCAATTATGGTCTTTTCCCCTGCTGTTGACTGGAATATTAGAAAGTGATAAAAAAGTAGAGTGCCGGAGTGGCGAAATTGGTAGACGCACTGGATTCAAAATCCAGCGGAACATTCTGTTCCATGTGGGTTCGAATCCCTCCTCCGGCATGCCGGTTCCCTAGAATATCTAGGATTTTTTAGTTTTTTATTATTCGATCTTATATGAAATTTCTAAAATAAAGCCATAGCATACAATAACACGAAAGGAGGTCTGATGAAAAAAGAAAAAAATCCGGTTTTAATGACGGCATGGATTGTCCTATTCTGCCTGTCAGTTACCTTCCCTGCATTAGCCCAGGAGAAGAAATATGAAGCCCTTCTTGGGGAATGGGACGTACAAACCGAGGACGGACAGTTTACGTTTGTATTTATCTTTTCCATGGAGAACGACACTCTAACTGGTATGTTCCAGGGTTCTTCCGGAGAGGTTGAAATGGAAGATCTCTCCTATGAGGACAACAAGCTCACGTTCACAGTAAATGTCGATGCTGGCGGCCAGTCCATGGCCATTGATTTTTCGGCTACAATCGAGGGAGATACTCTCGAAGGTATGCTCTCTCTCCAGTACGGTGAGGCCAACATCACCGGTAATAAGAGGAAATAAACCATAGATCCTTTATAGATAAAATATTTTAGCGTTCTTTATTAAACTGATTCTTTTTTGCTCTTGTTTCAAAAATGGAGGAAAAGATGAGATTGGCAAAAAAAAGCGTTGTTTGTTTCATAGCAGTTTTATTTATTATCTCCGGTATTTTTACGAACGAATCATGTAAACAAATCGAATCATCAAAACTCAGGTTTGAAATATCCTTTCCGTCTTCAGTGCATCCAGAAGCCATAACAGGACGTGTATTTGTTATGATTTCTAAGGATAAAAGAAGAGAGCCACGTTTACAGGCAGGGTCCTGGAGCAGAAGTGTGCCGTTCTTTGGCGTGGATGTTGAAGACCTTAAACCGGGTGAAGTAGTAAAGATTGATGGAGATGTTCTGGGATATCCGCTTAAAAGCTTGGATGAGATTCCGGATGGAGATTATTTTGTCCAGGGTTTAGTTAATGTATATACAGAATTTCGTCGGTCCGATGGTTTTGTGATATGGGCTCACATGGATCAATGGGAAGGTCAGCACTTTAACAGGTCTCCGGGTAACCTTTATAGTGAGGTTAAATCAGTACATCTTGATCCATCTTCTGGATACACGATAAAACTGAGCTTGGAAAAGGTGATTCCACCCATTAAAGTTCCAGAGGATACAAAATGGGTAAAGCATATTAAATTTCAGAGCAAACTGCTTACTGAATTCTGGGGCCATCCTATTTATCTGGGAGCAACAATCCTTCTTCCTGAGGGATATGAAACTCACCCTGATGTCTATTATCCTGTGCATTACATGCAGGGGCATTTTTCTCTCAGCCCGCCAAATAGATTCAGGGAAAATAGCGATTTTTATAAAATGTGGACCTCTGATAATTTTCCGAGGATGATTGCTGTAACATTTCAACATCCGTGTCCCTATTTTGATGACTCCTATGCTGTCAATTCTGAAAATTGCGGTCCTTATGGGGATGCTATCATGACAGAGCTTATCCCTGAGATTGAAGAGAATTTTCGAATTATAAGAAAACCTTATGCCCGCGTTCTCTCAGGAGGTTCCACCGGAGGATGGGAAGCCCTGGCATTGCAGGCATTCCATCCCGACTTCTTTGGAGGTGCATGGAGTTTCTGCCCTGATCCCATAGATTTCCGGTACTACCAGCTTACAAATATTTACAAAGATAAAAATGCTTTTTATATAGAATCCGGATGGATGAAGGCTGAACGTCCCTTGATGAGAGACGTACACGGTCAGGTTTTGGTTACAATGAGGCAGATGAGCCAGTTGGAAGCTGTGCTGGGCTCAAAAGGGAGGTCCGGGCAGCAGCTCGATATATGGCAGGCTGCATATGGGCCTGTAGGTGAGGATGGTTATCCCAAGCCTCTCTGGGATAAATTAACCGGAGAGATAGACCAAAAAGTTGCGCAGTATCTTAAGGAGCATTTTGATCTTCGTTACTACATTGAGAAAAACTGGTCCTGGCTCGGTCCTAAGCTTGTAGGGAAATTAAATCTTATATGCGGAGATATGGATAATTTCTACCTGAATGAGCCTGTTTATGAACTGGAGAAGTTTCTCAAAAGCACAAAAAATCCTTATTACGCAGGCTCTTTCCAGTACGGACGCCCGAGAAAGGGACATGGCTGGAGTCCTTACGGAAGAAACACAGGAAAACTCGAAAAAGAAATGGCAGAGCATATTACAAAGAATGCACCAGGAGGAGAAGATACCAAACAGTGGAAGTATAAATAAAAAGAAATAAAATAGGAGATTTTTCATGAAGCGCTTAATAGTTAAAAAGGATTTATTGCCTTCTATTAAAAATGAGCAGAAGTTTATAAATGCGATCCAGCTCAGCCGGATTTTAGGCGCACTCCACTACAACAAGATCATTCTCTCCAAAATGGATAAAGAAAATAATCTAAATCCCAGTATTCAACTTTATCTTTTATTGAATCATGCCGCTGTGCTCTATGAGGGGATTAAGAGATTTAAGAGATTGGAAGCTAAGCTTAAGAATCTTGAATCCTACAATGAAAATTACGATAAGATTGAAAAGATTTCCAGTGAAATCGAAAACAAAGGAAGTTTTTACAACAAAGTGTTTTGTGAAGTTAATAATAAGATTGCTTTTCATTTTGACAAAGGGGATATAAAAGATGTTTTTAAAACATATGTTGATGACTGCTCAAAGGAACATGGAGATGTCATCCTGATTACAGGAAAAACAAGGGTATTAAAAGATGCCAATTATGCCTTGGCTGATAATATGAATATCCATTATGTTTTAAAATCCATCAAGGGAAAAAATTTGTCGGATAGAGATAAATTTGTAATTATGGCTAAAGAATTGCTCAGTTTGTCTAAATTATTCTGTGAAATCCTTGAGGATGTAATTCCAGAATTGATTCAGGGTTATTGTGAATTAAAAAAAGATACATAGAGCACTGGTTAAGAAAAATTGAACCGTCCCCAATTTTGACTCTAAATTCTTTTATGCTATACTTTAAAAAAATCTTTAAGAGGAATAACAGGCTAAATAGACTTGGGGAGAATGATGAAAAAGACAATATTAATATTAATCCTTATGTTTTTATTATTTTTATCTCCATTTTTGATGTCCCAGGAAAATAAAATAAAAGTAACAGCTGTGACAGCCGATATTCATATTAATCCTGAAGGAGACAGCCCTGTCATTGAAACAGTGGAGAAAGGAACAATTCTTACCCTGCTTTCAAAGGGAAAAATACGGGAGACCTGGTATTATGTTTCTTTTTATTCTGAAGAGAATTTTGTCACAATGTCTGGCTTTATATATGCCTCATTAGTTAAGGAGATGCTTGCTGTCCCTAAAGATACTAAAGAAGTAGAACAAGAGGCAGAAGAGGAGACAGAAGAAGTTGTGTATGAGGATCCAAAAAAAATTCAAGTGATAATCGAACAGGCAAATATTAGAGCAGATCCGGACTTTAAAAGTGAAATAATCCATCAAGTTCAAATAGGAATCACACTTCTGGCAGCAGGGAAAAAAATGGAGTGGTATAGAGTTGATTTGCCCCCGGATGAGGATGGAATTATCATTTCAGGTTATATACATCAGAGTTTTGTAAAAGAAATTCCTGATAAAACGGGATAAGAGATTAAAATTAAGGAAAAAGTCCCTGTTTTTCCTTATTTTGCTGCCAGAACCTTTCAACAGGATTAATCCGAGAGAGAAATATTTTTTCTCTATTGTTTAATTATTCTATAATTGGATAAAAAAAGATTTCAGGAGAAAAAGATGAATCATTTTCTTGTTATGGGTGCAGGGAAGATGGGAGTTGTGCTTGCTAAAGACCTTATCGAGTCTGCTCTTCAAAACAAAGTTACCCTTGTGGATGTTAACTCAGATCACCTAAAACAAGCTTCCGAGATTATACAGAGTGATAGGCTTTTTACTGTACAAAGAGATATGGAAGAAAAAAAGCAGAGAGAAGAAGTCTTTGAGGGACAGGATATAGCCCTGTGTGCTCTTCTCCATAAGCATAGTCTTTTGACGTTAGAGACCGCGGTAAACAAAGGAGTTCATATTGTTGATTTGATAGGGGAGGAGCCTTTAAAGCGTCTTAAATTTGAAAATGAAGCTAAAAAAAAGGAGATAACTGCCATTTCTGGCCTGGGAGTTTCTCCGGGTATTACAAATATCTGCGTTGGAAGGGCTGTTCATCTCCTGGATGAGACAGATAAAGCCGTGATTTATGTAGGGGGGAATCCACTTAAGCCCAAACCTCCTTTGAATTACAGGATTGTGTATGCAGTGGAGAGTCTTCTTGATTTTTACGAAAGAGAAGTCCCGATTATTAAAAATGGAGAAATTAAATATATTCAGCCCTTATCAGGAATTGAATCTATCCAGTTTCATGCACCGTGTTCAGAAATGGAATGTTTTTACACAGATGGTTTAAATTCCCTTATCCATACAATGTTAGGAAAGATCAAGGATGGGCTTGCTGAAAAAACAATCCGCCATAAAGGCCATGCTCAGGGTATTAAAATTCTTAAAGAATGTGGCCTTTTTTCTCGTCAACCCATACTTGTTGGTAGTCAGCAAATTATGCCTCGTGAAGTCCTTGAAGAAGTTTTAGACTCAGAGATGAAGTTAGGAAAAGAGAAAGATGTAACTTTATTGAGGATAATCGCTTCGGGGAAGAAATCGGGGAAGCCCACAACCCATATCTTTGAAATGATAGATTTTTATGACTCTGAAAGAGGCTATACCTCGATGGCGAAGACTACAAGTTTTCCTGCTTCCATTGCAGCTCAGATGATTGCTGCTGGCAGAATAACTCAGAGAGGGAGCCTTTTTCCCGAAGATATCTTTCAGGATGAATTATACAATCCTTTTATGGAGGCGCTGCAAGAACGTGGAGTTATCATTTCTCATAAAGTTATTTCTGAAGATTAAAGGCATTACAATCAAGCCTGAGATAAAAAGGTAACAGGCTGCTGATTATTGCAAAGGCTCTCTTTTTTTTTGTAAAATGTTTATTTCTTTTTAATAAAATAATTATTAGTTCATAGAGGAAGGACTCATGCCAACAAATAATTTTTCGTATGCCCTTGCTGACCCTCTTTCTGTTATTTTAGACAAATCCTGTCAGGATTTTCAGAGGGCAGATTTTTTTAAAGTCATCGAGCAAAAACAGATTGAACGTATCACTTTCCATTATACTGCTTTGGATGGGAAGCTCAAAGAATTGAGTTTTCCCTTTACGAACCGCCTTCAAGCTGAAAAAATTCTTACAGAAGGGGAGCGTGTTGACGGTTCTTCTTTGTTTAAAGGAATGGTTGATCCTGCTGTTTCTGATTTATACGTTGTTCCGGAATATAAGACAGCATTTTTAAATCCATTTGACGAACGAAGCTTAGATTTTATATGTCGTTATTTAACCGGAGATGGAAAACGGGTTTCATTTGCTTTGGACAATATTTTAGCAAAAGCCTATCAACTTTTTTATGAAAGGACTGGTTTAGAATTATATGCTTTAGGAGAGCTGGAGTTTTTTCTAATAACCGAAAGAAAACAGAGTGCTTATCCCCTTCAGAGCCAGCAGGGATATCATGAAGCGCAACCGTTTATGAAAAGCGGTGAAATTCTAAGCGATATGGTTCGCTATCTCTCCCAGATTACAGGTGCTGTTAAATATGCCCATTCTGAAGTCGGGTCAATTGAAGAAATTCAAAGCAGCCTGGATGAGATTAGAGACAAAAATGCTGAGCAGCTCGAAGTGGAGTTTCTGTCTAAACCTGTCCAGGAAATGGCGGATGTTCTTGTGCTGGGACGCTGGTTAATTCGAAATGTTGCCTATAAACATGGTTGCATAGCAACTTTTACTCCAAAAATTGAGGAAGGAGTGGCTGGAAATGGTTTTCATTTTCACTTTGAGCTGAAGGAGCAGGGCAGAAACGTCATGTTAGGTCCGGGCGGCGGATTATCAGAGTCTGCTCTTCGTCTCATCGGTGGATTGTGTGAATATGCAGACTCCTTGACTGCATTTGGAAACACTGTTTCTTCTTCTTACCTTCGTTTGGTTCCTGATCAGGAAGCTCCAACGCGAATCTTCTGGGGCGACCTGAATCGTGAGGCGATGATTCGATTACCACTGGGTTGGAATGGCCTACACGATCTCTCCAGGATACTAAATTCACAGGAAGAAGCCGGGATTAAAAGTTCAGAAAGCCGCCAGACTGTTGAATTGCGTACTCCTGACGGAAGTGCTCTTATTCATTTATTGCTGGCCGGGATCGTTATGGCAGCAGAATGGGCATTCAAAAATAATCTTTCACTGGAACTTGCTGAAAAATTTCATGTAAAGGGAGATATGCGCAAAGACAATAATTTTATTAATTCGTTTCCGGCGCTGCCTGGAAGTTGTGTTGAGTCCAGTCGAATTTTACTCAAAAAGAGAGATCTATATGAAAGAGAGGGAGTATTCCCTGCCAGTGTTATCGAGTACATAGCAAAACTTCTGCAAGCAGAAAATGATGAAGAAATGAGTGAAAAATTAGACAATTTATCAAAAAATGACCGGCTGAGTGAAATCCGAAAAATTATGCACAAAGATTTACACCGGCACTGACTTCAGTTTTCAGCCCTCAATCTTTTTTGTGGATTTTAAATTCCTTTCTCAAAGTCTGCCAAAGGGAGTTAAACCTTTCCTGGAGTCTGTCGTAGAGATGGAAATTTTTAGGTTCAGGATCAACTTTTAAGGTTCCTTTTTTGACTATTTTCCTGGTAATCTCTTCTAATCTGACATTTTTGCCTTTTGCCTTGTAGTAATTCCAGATAGACTGAATGGCTGCTCCGAACGCTGCCGCTTCCTGTTCTTTCAGGGTTACGACTGGAGTTTTAAACACATCTGCAGTGATCTGGAGCCAGAGTCTGCTTTTGGCTCCGCCTCCAGTGGCTCTGATCTCTTTTGGCTTCAATCCTAAGACTCTCATTCTTGAGAATCCATAGCCGAGGTTGAGTATTGTTCCTTCCAGAATAGACCTGGCCAAAAAAGATGAGCTAAAGTTCTTCCTATTTAGACCAAAAAAAACCCCGCTGGAGAATGGAAGTACTGGTACTCTTTCTCCATCAAGAAAGGGAAGGAATAACAATCCTTCTGTCCCGCTTGGAGCCTTGGAAGCCATCTGCTCGAGCTCTTTGTTGGAGATATTAAAAATGGCTCTGAAGTATTCGGTTGTGTTGGTGACATTCATCGTGCAAAGCAGAGGAAGCCATCCTCCAGTGCTGTCACAAAAGGCAGCTATCTCGCCTTCAGGGTCAACGAATGGCTCAGAAAAATAGGAATAAATCGTTCCGGAAGTACCCAGGCTGAGCGTGCAAACACCTGGCGTGATGTTTCCTGTCCCGATAGCGCCCATCATGTTGTCCCCACCTCCGCTTGAAACTAACACATTGCCCAATCCAAAGATATGGGCGATTTCTTTTTTCAAATAACCTACAGGTTCATAAGGATGGGAGAGCTGGGGAAGCTTTCCTTCAAGTTCAGGGTCGACTGCTCTTATTGCCTCTTTATGCCACTGTTGTTTTCGGATGTCCATAAGACCTGTTCCGGAAGCATCCCCATATTCCATGTGTCTTTTTCCTGTTAAATAGAAATTAATGTAGTTGTGAGGAAGAAGAACAGTCGAGAGCTGACTGTAATTATCTGGCTCTTTTTTCTTCAGCCAGAGAATTTTGGAGGCTGTATATCCAACGGCAAGGCTAATACCGAGCTTTTTGATATAATTTCTATGACCACCCATTTTTTTTATGATAACCTCTGCTTCTTCTACGG
>Ga0209986_10000527_pt1 | contig 36950 bp, 36 predicted proteins | sample BlataG_FD_183168 | JGI IMG/M metagenome (GOLD analysis project Ga0209986, IMG submission 183168) | Deep subsurface microbial communities from Black Sea to uncover new lineages of life (NeLLi) - Black_00105 metaG (SPAdes) (version 2) | ecosystem: Environmental > Aquatic > Marine > Oceanic >... | reverse complement strand
TTTTACAAAAATGATTCTTTTTTAGTAAAAATTCTTAATTTAAGTTAGTGTTGTAAAGAAAAGCGTTCTGGAAAGAAAAAATAAATTATTAAATCGGAAGCACTATCTCAAAAGTAGTTCCCTTTCCAACTTTGGATTTCACTGATATACCCCCACCATGTGCTTCTATTATTTTCTTCACAATGGTAAGACCAAATCCCGTACCTGTCTTTGAGTATCCCATGTTAAAGATTTTGTCAATGTCTTCTCCTGAAATTCCCTTGCCATTATCTTTTACGCAGATAATGCAGTTATTTTTTTTCTTTCTTGAAGATATCTCTATTCTGTCAGCTTTTCCATGTTTTATTGCGTTGTGGATGAGATTGTGGAATACCTCTTTCAATTGCTGTGAATCGCCTTTAATCATTGACAATTCTTCTCTGTGTATTTCAATACTATGAGCCTTTTCTACTTCATCTATCATTTTGTTGAGATCTATTTCTTCAAACTCTCCTATTGCTTTACCAGCATCGGCAAGCTCAAGCTGTCGATTCACAAAATCTTCCATCTTTTTTGTTATATCGATTATCCTCTGATTATTCTTCTTTGCATATTCTTTTTTAAGAAGCGAGAATTGAGCACTGTTTCGGATAATTCCTATATAGTTTTTCAGATCATGAGAAACAGTGTGAGCGAACGCTGAAAGTTCCTCTCTCTGTTTTTTGAGGAGCTCTTCTGCTTTTTTTCGCTCGGTGATGTCTTCATATATAACAAACTGATCTATGCTTCCAATTGTAACGGGTCTAAAGTGAATCACCTTTTCTGAGCCATCTTTGCATCTCACAATAAATATTCGGGGTCTTGCTTTTCCATGCTTTGACTTCTTCAGATCGGTGATCCACGTTGAAATGACTTGATTTCTGTATTCTTGATCAGGGTACGCTTTTGCAAACCATTCTTTTCCTGTAGGAATATCTTCCAGAGTATATCCAAAGATATCCACGAACTTGGGATTGATGTATTTGTAATGACCATCCTTCCCAATTATAGATACTCCAAGTGGAGACTCCTCTGCAAGGATCCGATATCTTTCTTTTTCTTCCTGCAATGTTTCCTCCATCTTCTTTCGCTCGGTGATATCTTCTATAACCCCATTAATGTAACTAATCTCTCCATTCTCATCAAGAATAACATGTCCTGTATCTCGAATCCAAATTTCTCTACCCTTTTTTGTGCGAAATTTGAGTTCGTTGGAGATAATCTCCTTAGTAGTTTTCCATTGTTTTATCTGGTTAATGCGTTCGCATGGATCATTATATATATCTGATGCAGAGACTTTCATAAAATCTTCAACGCTTTCAAATTCTAAAATAGTAGCCAACGCAGGATTTGCGTGTAAAAATTTTCCTTCTTTTGTTGTTCTGTAAACTCCAACAGGAAGTTGATTAGTTAATGATCTATATTTCTCCTCACTTTCCTGCAATGCCTTTTCAGATCGAATCCTTTTAAGCGCTTCTGTAGTATGAGATATCAAAAGTTCTCCCAGTTTAAGATCTTCTTGATCGAAAGCACCGACTTCTTTCGATACAGCCTGAAAGACACCTATTCTACCTATTGGCAAACTTATGCCAGACCTATATTCAACTTTAACAGGTCTTGCTTCCTTTTCTTTTCTTAAATCCTTTGTCAGATAGGATTTTCCTGTTCTATAGGTTTTTGCAGCCATACCTCCTTCATCAACTGAGGAGCCCACCGTTCCTTTCATAGGTAATCCAGAAGAAGTTGCTTTTACTACAAACTGATTTCCTTCCACAACATCCAGAGTGCACATATCAAATTCAAGAATCTTTTCCGCCGCATCTACTGTAAGCCAATAAACCTTTTCCTCTGATTGTGTGGCTTCCATCTGTGCTGCTACTTTATGGAGTTGTTCGATCTTGTTTTTACTCTCTCGCAGTTCTTTTTCAGCTTGCTTGCGCTCAGTGATATCTTTATATATTACATTAATTCCAACCATCGATCCTTCGGAGATAATAGATCCTGCAGATAATGATACAGGAACTAAAGTACCATCCTTTTTCTTCCTGACGGTTTCATAAAAGGTATATCCCTTCTTCGACATCTCATTCAGTTTTTGACCTTCATTCATTCTATCTTTAGGAACGATGAACTCATCTATTTCTTTTCCTTTTATTTCATCAATAGAATAGCCAAAAAGTTCTTCAAATTGAGGATTAATATCTATTGTCTTAAAATCTTTATCAACATATAGAAGGGCTTCGGGGTTTCTGTTAAATAGTCTCTTGAACTTTTCTTCGCTTTCCCTTATCTCCTCCTCAGCTCGTTTTCGCTTGGTGATATCACGAGCAATACCACAGACTCCGATGATTTTACCGGAACTGTCGCGCATCGGTACCTTAATTATATGGAAAGTAAACGGAATCCCTTTTACCTTCTTAGTATGCTCCTCTTCGACGATCTCTCCTTTAAGAACACGAGAATCTATCTCCCTGAGGTGTGCTCCAGCTTCCTTATCGAAGAGATCGTCATCTGTTTTTCCGATCAGCTCTGAGGCAGGGACTCCGAAAAGCCTCTCCATAGCTGGATTGACCTGGGTGTATTTTAGAGTGCGATCCTTGATGAAGATAGAGTCTTGGGCCGTTTTGGATATAGCCTGGAATCGCTCCTCCGATTCTCTTGTCCTCTCCTCAACTTTTTCCTCAAGTTTCTCCGAATAATCTTTCAATTCATTTTCTGCTTTGTTTCTTGCTTCACTAAGAATGCCAACAGCAAATCCGACAATACAAAACATGAAAGCCCTCATTACATTATTTAAGAATAACTGATCTACAGTGAGATGGGTCAAAAGTAAAACCAATGCAAGAATTAAAGCTACAAAAAATCCCTTCTTACCGAACCAGAAAGATGCAAGGCCAATCGGGATATAAAATAAATGGGTGTATACGACTTCTACTCCAATGATATGAAAGTAAAGAGTTATAGCTACACATAAGGTCACCACCACAGCCACTACAATTATTTTAAGCTTATCTTCTTCGGATGAAGCTTTTTTTAGCTCGTTTTGTGGCATTTTCTTACCTTTTTGAGAACTAGATTTATGCTCTAATAGTAAATTATGATCATGACAAGAAAAACCTTTCGGTTATTCGCAAACATTTCTATTATTTTGGTATTTGTATGATTCACCTTTAATAAACTTTAAACCTTAACAACTTCAGAAGCTTTTTTTGGAAATGTGAGATGAATATTGAAATCGTCTCCGAGAATCTTTTCTGCAGTTTCCTTCGCTTTGTCAGGAGTGTTGTTGTTTTCGCTCATGTGCGCAAGGAAGACTTCTGATCCACTGCTTATTTCTTTCAATGTATTTCCACATTGCTTGTTTGATAAATGTCCATAATCGCTGAAGATCCTCTTTTTTAAGAATCTGGGATACCCACCATTTAAAAGCATCTCTGTGTCGTGATTTGATTCAAAAACGTATACATCTAAATCTTTGAAATAAGATTTTAGTCTAAAATCCGTTGATCCAAGATCTGTGGCCACGCCTATTCTTTTTTCTCCTTCTATCAGATACGCTACGGGATTCGAGGAGTCATGTTTTATTGTAATTGGCGTTATCTTAAATTCTTTTATTTTAAACTCTTGAAAGTTCTCAAAGATAGCTGGAATTAATTTTAAATGCGAGTTCTGGAATGTGAGTTTATTCATGACAAAAGGGACCCCGTATTTCCTGAAAAAAGATTCAGCTCCTCGAATATGATCCGTATGCTCATGGGTAATCAAAACAGCGTCTATATTTTTTGGCTCGATTCCTATGCATGACAACGAGTTTTCAATGTATCCGGGATAAAATCCGATGTCTATTAATATGCTTGTATTTTTTGTCTTAATGAGAGTGCAGTTTCCAGCACTGCTGCTTCCAAGGACACATATTTCCATTAAAAGATATTTTCAAATAAGAATATAAAAGATTTTTTGATTTCGAAAACTTTTTTTACAATAAAAAAAGCATAAGGATTAAAATACCTCTCCTCTTGTATAGATCTTTATCCCATCACTTTCTATACCAAACGGGTATTTTTCCATGGTAAAGTTTGTCTCTCTCATCTTTCTTACATAGATAGTTCTCACAAATTTGTTTTCTTTCTCTACAATATCCAGCTTTATAACGCCTCTTGAAACGAACTCTTCTACGCCATATCTTGAAAATCCTTCTCCCAACGTCTCTGTAGTTACAAAAGACGTCACTCCGATCTCGAGGAGAAGAGTGGCCAATCTGTACACGGACCTCCTTACTTCCTTTTCACTATCCAAATTTAATCCCAGGGAGGGTATTGAGTCAATCACAACTCTTTCTGCATTTATCTCTCTACAGACTCTGTTTATCTCTATAATCAATGCATCAATATCCAGACCTATAAGAGAATACTTCTCTTTCACCGTTCTTTTTCTTAATTTAATTGATGTTCCATCTATTATAGCCAGCCTATTTTCTTTTTCATATTTTGTAAAATCCCAGCCGAACTTTAACATTTCTTTTCTAAGGTCTTCGGCTCTCTCTTCCAGTGTTACGAAAACTCCATTTTGATTGTAATCTTCTATTCCTTTGTATAGGAACTGAGAGCAAAATATACTCTTACCTGTTCCTGTGCCACCCGTTATCAAAACATTTGTTCCCTTTGGAAGACCTCCGTCCAAAATTTCATCCAGACCTGGAATTCCTGTCTTAACTCTTTCCATAATAACACCTACAAAATTCTTTCTGTTGTCTCTAGTTCTATTCCAATATCCGCGATTCTATAAGGAATTAATCTAGAACTGTATATAGTTCTTTTTAATTTCAATATCTTCATATACCTCTCTATTTTACTCCCTCTTTCGTTAATCTTGAACTGAATCACACCATCAGCCATATGATTTATAGTGCTTACTATCTTTTCCTCATGCATTCCTTCTACAACTAAGAAGAAGTAAACTCCTCCATATTTTTTAATTGTAAGCTGGATCGTCTCAAAAAGATCTACCATTTCATCAAATTTGTTGACCCTCAAAAGATACGAGAAAGAGTCTACAATTCCCCTGCACTTTTTATTTTCAAAATTTTTTATATACTCAGAAAAAAGAACTCTCAATTGATTCGCCGCTCCAACATCCCATGTCCAGTATCCTTCTGTTATTTCATCTTTGGAAATACTCTGGTACCTTGGAGTATAAGCGTCTATAAATTTTAATCTTTTTTCTTTTATATATCCTTCAATCTCCCATCCAAAAAACTTCATCTCTTGGGCTACCTCCGAGGGAGACTCTTCGGATGTGAAATATATTCCATTCTCGGAATTTTTAAGTCCATAATATAAAAACTGCTGAGCAAATATCGAAAACCCTGATCCTGGTGGCCCAGACAAAACTATCACTGTTTTATCAGGGAAACCTTCCCCCAGAGCATTATCCAAGAGTGGAATTCCTATTTTGTACATAGTAATCACACGTAATTTAGTTTTTTCTCCAATACTTTAAGTTTTTCAAAGATATCTTCTATCTCATTTTTCATATCCTCGTATTTTTCCAGTAATGGTTTGTACTCTTCGAAAAACATAAGTTCTTCTTCCAGTGAATTTATTTTTCCTATAAGTTTTTCTTCTTCTTTTTCATATCTATGGAGTTCCATTATATAATCTGTCTTCAGGGATTCAAATATCTTCTCATCTATTTTTTCCTGTTTTGTTTTTAGTTCATCTATTGATTTATTTGTCATTACTATTTTTAAAGATATCTTTATTCTATACTCTTTGAGCTCTTTTAACTGTGTTTTTAGAGTTTCTATCTTTTTGTTCAGCGTACCTATTTTTATTTTCGGCCTCTGGACTTCGTATTCAAGAGACATTTTCATACGATCCCTCCCTTTCTTTTATCTCATTTTTAACAATTTTTTTCAATTCTGAAATTTCTTTAGCCATATTTTTATCACCTTTTTCTTTATATCCTTTTTCTTTAATCTCAAGATTTTTTAAATCATTTTTCAGTGCTTTTAACTTATTATTTTCCATGTAATCTTTCCAGAATTTCATTTCTTCAGTTCTTTCAGGTTTCTGAACAGTAACTATAGGAGTAGGTATTTTCACATTTCTTTCTCTTTTCGGCTCAAGATCCATATTCCAGAGCTTATGTATTTCAAGATCCTCTTTTGATGGTTTTTCTATCTCGTTTAAAATGTTTTTTATCTCTCTCTCTTTCTTTTTATAGTTCCAAACTTTCCTTTTTCCTTTTATTTCCCTTTCTATCTCTTTTTCTTCTATTGGTGCCCATACGTCCCCTTCAGAAACGGGTATTCCGTATACCTCTTCTTTTCTTCCTGAGAATAAGTAATATAAAATTAAAGCAACTATGATGCTTATTATTGGAATGAAGACATATTTCAGATTTATTTCTTTGGACGGTTTTTCATGAGTAGGTTTTGGGCTTGTTGTAGGCGGCGTAGGTGTCTCTTTTTCCTCTTCTTTTTCTTCCTTTTCCTCTTCTTCTTCATACGATATGACCACACTATTGGACTCTACCTCATAACTGTCCTGATATATGTCTTTCCACACAATTTTAGCTCTTGGAAGTTCTAAAGAATCCCCAAATTTAGTTATTACATAAGAGAATTCTTTTGATTCATTGGAACTCAATTGGTTTATACGGAAACTCAAAGCTCTGTCTGTTTCATACCCCTCTGGTAGATAATCCTCTATTTCTATATCAAAAGCTTTTTCACTGTATGTATTTGTCACATTGAGAGTGATAGTATTCTCTTCAAGTGTTTTTTCAAATACAAGTCCTCTTACTTCTATTATTGCTTTTTCAGAGTATGCAGTATACTCGTTTCCAAATCGATCTTTATAGATCAACGAAGCTTCGCTCAACTCAAATGTTCCTGCTTTTTTTGGAGTTATTTTATACCTCAGAGAATGTTTCTCTCCCGGATCTAATTTTCCTTCCCAGATATAATCATTTCCGATATAATCTGGAATCTCATCCCTTAACTTTATATCCGCTTTGCTTTCTCCAGTATTTTCTATTGTATAAATGATCTGGGTGCTGTATCCAAATCTTATTGCATTCTCTTCCAGAGATCTTGTTATTTTAATTATAGGCTTCTTTGTAATGAAAGAAACTTTTAGTTCTTTGTTTAAAGAGTAGTCCAATCCTATATTATCCTCATAACTCCCATTTAATACAAAGAAAAGTTCTTTATCACCCACATCTGTTTCAAATGTAGCTTTTGTAATGTATTCGTCTCCAGGATTGAGTTCGTCTACATCATAGATCAATCCCTCTTCTATTCTTCCTTCCGAGTCCAAAACCCTGAACCCTGGATAATCTAATTTAAGATGTATATTTTTAATCGAAGATATACCACAACTCAAAGTTAATTGAAATGTTATTATCTCTTTATCCTCAGAAGGTATCCTTTCCAGAATTTTCATATCTACATTCAGAGACGGTGGCACAGCTTCTGGAATTATAACCTCGAAATCTGAAGTCGTTTTTTCTTTTTTACTTCCGTTTATTATATACGTAGCTCTTACTCCAAGAAAGCTGTATTTTCCAGCTTTTGAAGGTGCTTTAACGGCATACTTTATTATCTTAGCCTTTGCAGGTTCTAATTTATCGATCTTATATCTCAAAATCTTGTTTTCATCATCCCATTCTGTATTTTTGTCGAAGATTTCTACGAGCGTAAAATCTTCAGGGATTATGTCCACGACTTCGATATCTTTTATATCCTCCTCTGTATTGTTTCTTAACATGAGGGATATATTGATGATTTCATCTTCGCTGAGATAATTCTTACTTATTTCTTTCGTTAATGTTAATTTCTCGGTACCTATGACATGTATATCTATTAAATTGGAAATTACCTTGTGTCTTCCGTAAATGTCTTCATAATACGCTTCCCCGCTGAAAGAATAACTGCCCGCCTGATCTCCTTTAAGTACATAATCTATTTCTTTTGTTTCTGCTGGCTTTATTTTTCCTTTGAACTCGGGAGTTCCATCGACAACGCTTAATCCTTGCGGGATGTTGTCCTCAAACTCCACATATATTTCCTTTTCACTCCAGTTCCTTATAAATACCTGTATCTTTTTTGTTTCTCCTACCTTCATCTCATTGCTTCCAACGACATGCTTTTCAACTCTCAGTACTTTACTCGTGGGAGACGGCTTTACATTCACATTGAATGTTTTTTCTGTCTCAAAAGAGTTTCCAAGATCATCTTTCCATGATATATGAACATCTACTGAATACTTCTTCTCGAAATCTACAGGTGGGGCATCCATTTCAAGGATAATGTATCCTGTTTCATTCGGATAGATATCAAAAAGATTCTGTTCACAGTAGTTTAGATACATCCATGTTACGTCTTTGCAGTTTAAATCACTCTCAAAGTAGTAGCTTATATCTCTAGCCATTCCCTTTCCTATATTCAAACCATTTTCTACATTTTTTAGATAGACGAACAGATAGAATTTATCATTTGAATAGATTTCGCTGTCCCATACCTTTTTTTCTTTGTCCCATCTTTTAAACTCGGAACTTACATTTATGTTCGGAATAACTCTTTTGTATATCCTGAAAAACCCTTTAAACTTTTCTCCCATCCCGGAATTGTCCAGGAACTCGAAAACAATATTATCGTATAGGCATCTCTGATATAACCCCATATTTACGTCATCTTTCTTCTGCGATCCCTTATGTATCTGAACTTCGTTTATATCGTACCAGTACTTGTGAGTTTCATCCAGAATCAAACTGTAATCATCGTAACTTATTATTCCTCCAAGTCCTATCCAATCCTCTTTTACCATAGCATATTTCTTGTACTCATAAAACCTGACATAATACGCATTTTCAGGCATGGCAGGATTTATCATCACGTCTACAGTTATCTCCCCAGATTCTCCGGGGTCTACTTGCGGTATTTCCCAGATCAGGAGATTTCCATCTACTAAAGGCGCTACAGAAGCGTTAATAAAGGTAGTATTTTCTGGAAGGGTATCTATTATCTTTACATTGTAGGCATTTCCATTCTCGCAGAGGCCTGTATTCTGGTATTTTATTGTGTATGTTATTATATTGCCGGGAATACCTGTAGAAGGAGCTTCTTTGCTTACACTCATTTTGCAGCAAGGAAGATGTGAGTGAGCTATGCCAGAAGGAACAGATACAGTTGTATAAACTGTATTGCTGTTAATACCGTGGGCATCTGTAGTAGGTGCTATGTTAACGGGATCAAAAGGATCACTTCCAGAGACATCATATTGGATAATAGTTGCATAATCTGATATTGTCATAGTCGAGATAATGCTATCTATCACAGCTTGAAAGGTTAGAGAATGGCTTGATTCTGGATTTAAAGTAGCGAGATTCCATGCTATAATTTCTCCCGGATCGCCAATTCCATTGAAGTTCGTGTCATTCAGCATTCCCCCATCACTGATCGTTGCTGGATCTACTGTTGTATTAACTGGTATCGTGTCTTCTATCTGTATATTTCCTACAGTTATGGTACTTGGAGTGGGGGGATCGCCATACGTCCTCGCCAACGATGTCGTATTGTAATACGTCAATGTATAGGTGAGCGTATCTCCCGGAGAAGCAGCTACAGCACTGACTTCCTTTACTATGTCCATTGCCTGTGTCTTGAAGATTACGGGAAGCGTTGTGAGACTCTTTGGCATATCTTCGGTATAAGAAAGTGTAACTTCGTTAGGTATCTCTGTACCGTATACAGTGGCACTATCCACTCTTGCTTTTACTGTTACAGTCCCAGAATCACCAGGATGTAAGGTTCCAAGAGTCCAGGTAACAGTATCAACTCCATCATACACAAATGATCCTGTAGCGGAGAGAAACTGGAGATCAGAATCCAGCACATCTGTAATTGTAACATTTGTAGCATCTCCCGCTGCCAAAGGGCTGTAAGAGTAATCTATTGTGTACGTTATCTCGTCGCCCCTTACACAAGTTCCATAATATCTTGGATATGAAGGATCATCCTCGGAAGCATATCTGAAGTTTGGAATCTCCGTGTCTGCCCAGCCCAAGCCTGTAAAATCGTGAGCATTTGGGTTCTCTCCTTTCACTGAGACGTTCATATATGTTACAGTAGTCTCTTTCGAGTCTTTTTCAAAGGGCATTTCTTCGTAATAAACACCTTTAATATCTTCGTATCTGAGACCAACTCTGTTTTTTAGAATTTTAGATCCAGAGACGACGTCTATAAGAAAATCGCTGTATTTTTCATTAAAAACGATCTGATAATCCTCTATGTCAAGAGAGGAATTGTCTATCTCCTCTTCATCTACCTTTTTTAAGAACTTTAAGTAAACCTCCCTATCATCCGGATCAAATTTAGTAATTACAATCCCAAAATCATCTTTAAATATTATATTATCCTTTCCGTCATCATAAAGGGTGTATATATCCTCGCCAACTATCAATTTACAAACATTCACAATGCCCCCCATTGTCTCAATTTTATGCAGTGATGATTCTATATAACTTCCTTCGTTCATTTCCGAGTTAAACACTGTGTTGTACAACGCATCCGATGGATCGAGCATTGAAAAGATAGCGTTATCAATTATACCTATTTTATACCCCCCATAAGAAGTTTCATTCATTCTGTACTGCGGAGTCGGGATATTCAGAGATAATTTAGTACCGTAATCTGTTTCGTAAACTAAGATTTTGTTGTCTTTTAAGGTCATATAATACGGATCAGAAACAATTATCTCGTCTTCAGAAACCTGATATCCTTTTTCATTGTTATCTAAAAGTCCTACTTCTTCTATCTCTATAAGATTTTTTTCCATTATTTTTGTAAATTTTTTATGAAAGTATATCTGAAGTTTTGCGTACGTGTCTGCAGTAGTTGTACTCTCCGTCGGACAGCAACTGTCCTCTTTTTCCTGAGTCATTCCATCCCTATCGAAGCAGAGGAATCTTATAGAGATATCACAGTACTCGTCTTCGTAGACTAAAACAGTCTGATTAGAACATTCTGGACAGCATACAAGTACATTGGAGATCGTGTAAATATTGTTTTCACAGTTCCACTGGTAAAGGATCATTTTCTTGTAATCTTTGTACAATTCAAGGTATATCGTTCCATTATCAAGATCATAGTCTACAATTTTTAATTTATACAATCCATCAATATCTATGAGCATCCCCTTGTAAATTTTTGTAAGAGAGGAATCAAGAGTACCGTCTTTGTAAACCTCGGTCTTTACCTTAATCTTATCATCGTACACTATATCTGCTTCCATCTTTGGGAGCAATAATATAATTATAAGCAAGACTAGGAGTTTATTCTTCATTCTCCCCTCTCCATTTTTTAGTGACCTCTACTATTTTTATTAAAAACTCCTCAAATCCTTCAGAAACTTTCCATACATCGTTTCTTTTGTAAATAAATCCCCCACCTCTGAGCTTGCTTATAATACTGTCGTACTGTCCCCTCGTTATATTGGTAATGCTGCAGAACTCCGACCAGTAGCTGTCTTTCAACCCGTCATTTTCACTGATCAGGTTCAAAAACTTCAATGCAGGTTCTGCGAGTTCAGAATTTCGCCAGAACATGCAGGCTAAAACATCCTCCATTTCGTCTATAATCCTATTTTCTGGCTGAATCAGGAATGTTGTTTTTGATCTTTCTCGCAAGTTCATCACCGTTGAAACAATATTGCTGAACAATAATACGAATCATTAGTATTTAAATCTTTCGGTCAGTGATCATCCCTGATAGCAAGTGATACTATATAATTTAATAGATAACGATGCTTACTATCTTGTAAATAACAGTCTCGTCTCTTAAAACGAGTCTGTATTCGCCTTTTTTCAAAGGCAAAGTTTGAGAATAGTATGAAGAGGTAAGAATAAATCTTTCAGAGTTTATCTCCAGAACTAAATTTTTACAATCCGATACTGTAAAGGTAATATCTTCATTGACCTCAATATCTATATTTTTCTGCTCTTTTTTTTCAAAGGTCGCAAATATTATCTCTGTTAGTATATCTTCATAGTCTTTATCTATCAAGGAAAAGAATACTTTGCCCGTATTTATCTCTTTTCCATTCTCATAAGCTTTATCTCCATAAACTATAATATTTTTATCACCATAACTTAAAAAGACGTCTCCTTTACTTATCGTCACAAGTTTTGTGTTGTCAGAATAAAAATCATTTTTTGTCATATTTAGAATCTTTATATCTTCTTCATTCAATAAACTCACAAAATTCCTGCCGCTTATACCTACAAAAAGAACATTACCTCCATTTTTTAAATATTCGTAAATGATATTAACTTTTTCATAATCCACGCCTGAGATACTGTCAACGATTGTAAAATCGTAATTTATTAGATCTTCATCTATCATCTCATAAGGGGTGTATTTTAGGTCTATGGCTGAAAAAGATCCTATTTTTGGGATTGAATCCATATAATATCCCTCTATCTTGAATTCGGTACCGTTTTTATCGAGTTTTATAAATTTGTTATTATATTTATAGATTTTTTCATGTTTATAAAAATCTTCTTTTTCTATTATATCTCCTATGACAATAATCTTGTTCTTGAAAACATCCTCTATTTTCACATTCATCTTTGATACTACTATCTTAAATGGGTCTTCTATCAATATTTCTGGTGTAAAGAGTTTTAAATAGAAATCCACGCTGTTACCTTCTATTTCATAATCCAAAATGATATTTACATTTGTTTCTTTGCAGAACTCTTTCATTTCTTCCCTGAGTGTGTCTAAATCGTTACTTAAATCATCTGAATACTTTACAGTGTCCATGCATGCATTTTTTATACTTGTGTACAGCGCATAATAATTCTCTGTTTCGGTAGAAAGGGGAGTATAGGATGTTCTGTTCACCGAAAAGATCATTAAACAGACGATCACTGCTGAAATTAGAAAAAACTGTGATTTTTTATTCATTTGTACCACAAATATATCTTTATTTTATATATGAAACTTTCATCATCTACTATTTTTACATATCTGCATGTAACAGAGGCTCTATCAGTTTCTCTTCCATATCTTTTGTCATTTATTTCCAGGGCATAATCAACATTTTCTGGAATGCACTCTCCAATCTTTTCGTAAAGGAGACCGGGATCATTTTTCAGTGCATAATACAAGAAAGACGTTTCTTCATACGGAAGAGAATCCAAAACGATCAATGTGTCATCTCCAAGATTTTTAAGTTCTTTAAGGTCACATTTCTCAAGAGTGAGCTCTTCTGACGTGTATGTAAGAAAGCTGATCATCAAGATCCCTGCAAGCACGGATTCCAGAATTCTTGCATATCCTTTTCTATTCATGGTATCACCAGTAATATAAATAGAACTTTCCAAGTTCATTATCCATTATTATGGGCCTTTCAAACTTTTTAACACTTTTTTGTTGGGGTATTTCTTTCCCGTACGTAAATTTGTAATTTTCGCTGTCTAAAACTATTCTAAAGTTTCCTTTTATCTTCAAGATTTCTTTTACATCTTTATATTCCATTTTCATAAGCTCTTCTACCTTTCTTTTATCCAGAATATTTGGACTCGAAGCTAAACCTATTTTCTCTACATCTGAAGAATCCCAGTTTTCTGGAGATCCTCTATTTTTTAAAAATGTTTCTAAAAGCACTTCTCCTTCTAAACTTTCATTTTTTTCATGATCAAAAGAAAGTAGAGAGTAGATCACAAAAGAGAAAGAGATCATGAAAATTAAAAATCCGACTCCAAACTCTATCTTCTGCATTTTACACCCCCAAAAAGTAAAATACGATATATGAAACAACTATCATCGCTATGCTATGCTTTAGCCCAGATATGACCTTGCCATTTATTATTTTTCCCATAATAAGCCCGTTAAAAAATCCTTCCAGCATTAAAAGCCTGAAAAATAATATTCTGTATCCTTCTAAGGATATTCCATATATCATCTCTCCTCCTTCTATCGTTGACATAGGAACTAAAAAAGCGTAATAAAGTAAGACAGTCATGGCAAGGAAAAGGCCGAAGATCATGTACATTATTATCATATAAGGTGCAATATTTCCTTTTAGCTCTCTCTCTATCTCTTTTAATTGTTTGGAGTTTCTGGAAGCTGAGCTTAAGACTTCTCTTATATCTCCTCCAGAACGGTTAGCTTCTATGATGAGATAAACGAATTTTTCTATAAAAGGGCTCTTTACAAAAAATGCAAATCTTCTTAAAACCTCTTCAAAAGGAATCCCCCATGTTATGAGCCTGTGAATTTTTCTTATTTCGTCTGTGAGGATACCGTAATCCCTTTTGGAACATATGGCAACAGCCTGTGGTATACTCATCCCAGAGTCTACAGATGAAGATACGTCCGCCAAAAAATCCGGGAATATCTCTTCACATCTCTTTATCTTTCTGAATTCAAAGTATCTGTAAGTGGTATACGGAAGAGCCCCTATCAAAAATGAAAACAGGACAAAATCGTCATAAGGCTCTGTATTGAAATAAAATAACGTTGAATAAAAAAGAAGAGAACTCGCAATTATTAACGGTATAACTATCAATCCTATATTTCTGAGGTTCCAGAAACTTTCTTTCAGTTCTTTTTTCTCCATCTTATTCCTCCGGATATATAGCATCCAAAAGCAAGATAAACAGTATAGAAAACCCTGGGACTACAATATATGTAAGAATGTTGAGGACATCATCAAATGTGAAAGGACCTATTTTTTGGGTAGAGAATAATTTGAATATACTTATAGTGACTATTAAAAGGAGAATCAGAAAAATAAAAGAGATAAAGATCTCTGAGTATATCCCCAGTGTATCCGTAAACTCTTTTCTTATCTCCCTGTAATCGAACATGATTCCATCAGCTTTATTCCTGAGATATACGTTTAAATCTCCGCCAGAACGGATGGTGGCAACAATACCCTGGAGAAGATCACCAAACTTTTTAGAAGGAGTAATAAAGGAGTAATCTGCAAGCACGGTAACTATGTCCCTCCCAAATACCTTTGATTCGATAACTATATTCTTCGCTTCTTCTGTTATCTCACCATATAACGGTGATTTTGCTATATTTTCGAATATTTTTATGGGAGCTACCCCTGCCTCTGCCATGGCTGTCATATAAGTGATAGAATATGCCAGTTTTGATTCTATGTCTCTTTTTCTGTTCGATGTTACGAATCCGGGATACAGATAAAGTATTATAAGTGTTATCAGGAGTATTATGGGAAGAATAATCAAAAAAAGTACATTTAAACGAAAATAATAGTAGAGAGCAAAAAAGATTCCCAGAAAAAATATTGTTATTAGAAAAAGTGTAAATAGAATCATGCTGATATATTCATAGATGCTTATCTTCATATTTGCTCTTTTAATAGTTTTTTTGAGCCCTTTAAAACTATCTTTGAAGAGTTTCTTTACAATGCCGCCAAAAAGCATGAACGCGAATCCGTACATTAAGATCCTCCAATCTTTTCCAGAACTGACTGCGGATCTTTATAATAAGATGCAATTACATCTGCCACATCTTCGTAGAATCTTATATTGTTGTCTATCATCCATCTTAAGACTTTTTCTCTGTTTTTTATCTCCTTTTTTATATCATCAAGAGAAACTCCAATTTTTTCACTCATTTTTTCAAGAAGATAACTTCTTCCTGTAAATTCAAATGTGTCTTTAAAGGGATTCCATTCATAAAGTGTATTCGTAATCACCTCATTTGTTGTTGGATCTAGATCTATAATCTCCACTATCTGACCTATTCTTCTCACAAGCTTACCCTTAACTTTGGCTCTCTGTTCAAGGAGAATGCAGTCTATATTCTTTATCAGGATTCTGGGTACATTTATAGGATCAGATTCCAATCTGTGAATAACACCCTGTGGAGAATCTGCGTGAATCGTACCCATTGCCGCATGTCCAGTGGCAACTGCCTGGAATAAAGTATAAGCTTCTTCACCTCTTACTTCGCCTACAATAATGTATTCAGGTCTCTGCCTCAGTGCCGATTTCAAAAGCTCAAACATATCTATCTCCCCAAGCTTTTTTTCTCCTATCATAGGCCCAAAACCTGTCCTTGTTACAGAGGGGATCCAGTTTTCATGCGGCAAATTTAATTCTGGTGTGTCTTCAATCGTAATTATCTTCAATTCAGGTTTGATGAATAGTGATAGAGCATTGAGGGTAGTAGTCTTCCCAGAAGCTGTGCCTCCAGCGATGAGTATAGAAGACTCGTGTTCCATTATATACCAGACATAGGCTAACATTTCAATCGAAAAAGTACCAAATTTAAACAGATCCACAGGAGTGAAAGGGTCTTCTCTGAACTTTCTGATCGTGAAAGTAGACCCTCTCATAGTAACCTCTTTTCCGAGTGTAAGCTGGACTCTACTCCCGTTAGGTAATGCACCGTCTAAGAGAGGTTCTGCCACTGAAAGATGCCTGCCGCATCTCTGTGCCATTTTGATTATGAATGAATCCAGTTCTTCGTGCGTTTTGAAGATTATATTCGTTCTCATTGATCCATAAAACCTATGATACACGTATATTGGAATTCCAGGTCCATCGCAGCTTATATCTTCGATATTTGGATCTTTTGTAATGGGATTTATCTTCCCATATCCTACAAAATCTCTAAGAATATAATAAATTATTCTTTCTTTTGAACTGGGATTTATCTTTACCTTGTATTTTTTGATTATCTTTTCTATTTCGTTTCTTACAAAAGTTTTGAGCTTACTTTCATCGTACATAGAAAAATCTATGACCAGTGTGTCTTCTAAAACACTCACTATTTCGCTTAAGATCATTTCTTCCCTGATCACCAAACCGGGCTCCAGGACTCTGTAAAGCAATGATTTTTCCTCGGGATCGAAAAATATGTTAACAAAAGCATAAGGGTAATCTATGGGGTACATCATATTCAATTTTGTAATATGCGTTTCCAGAATTTCATCAGAAAGGTGAGGATCATTTAATCTTACAGCATCTATACTTCTTATATCAATAGGATCGGGATATTTTTTTTCCGGAATTTTTATTTTCTTTTTAAACATTAGATCAACTCTATTCTTTCTGTTTCATCTTCTTTAAGATAAACTACCTTTATTTCTCCAGCCCATATATCCTTTCCTGCTATTATGTCCTCATCTATATTAAGATAACTTCTGATCGAATAATCCAATTTGGGGCTGTAGACTTCTACATACTCTTTTGTGAGTTTGATCTTATATAAATATCCATTTATTTCCTTAGGAATCTGCAATTCCTTTACAATTTTTACATGTAGAGCATCTATATTTTTTCCTGACAGATACGTTTCCGTTATTCCCTTAACAACGTACTCTCCTATCTCCCCCATTTGTGCCTTCGTATTTCTTGTATTTACTTTATCCTCCAACTCGCTCATAGATGCGTAGACAAAACTCACTAAAAAGACTCCCAACATCACTAGAATTATGGCATCCGTTATATTCATCAAAGCTCTATTATTCATTATTATATATTCTTTTTGAATCTTTTTTAAACTTTCGAAAACGATCGCAATATTTTTTAGTAGAGAAGATAAATTAATCTCATGAAAGTTGTTTTTTTAGGAACTGCAGCATCTAAACCTACAAAGGAAAGAGGGCTTTCCTCCATAGCGTTACAGTATAAAGGCAATGTAGTTTTGTTTGACTGTGGAGAAAATGCCCAGAGGCAGATGCTTTCTATAATAAAACCTTCTAAGATATCTTCAATGTTTTTAACCCATTTTCATGGGGATCATATCTTAGGAGTCCCAGGATTATTAATGACTATGTCATTAAACGAAAGAAAAGAGCCTTTAGACATATATGGTCCAAAAAAAACAGTTTATTTTCTCAAAAATTTTTTTAAATCGGGGTATTTTGGAATAACTTTTGATGTAATTATAAAAGAGCTGAAAGATAAAGATATCATTGACTTTAAAGAATTTTATGTCCAGTCCTTTGAGACTAATCATGGTGTTCCTTCCTTAGGATATATTTTTAAAGAAAAAGACAGGAGAGGAAGTTTCATGGAAGAAAAGGCAAAAAAACTTGGAATAAAAGGAAAAATGTTTGCAGAGTTAGAAAAAAATGGAGAAATCTATCTTGACGGTAGAAAAATAAGACTAGAGGAAGTAACAGATCCGAAAAAGATAGGAAAATCGATTGTTTATACAGGCGACACTCTCCCGGTAGATATACCTTTTGAAGAATGTGATCTCTTAATTCACGACGGCACCTTTTTAAATGATCAGGACAGGAATGACACATACCATTCTACAGTAAAAGAAGCCTGCGAAACAGCTGTTAAAATAAAAGCAAAAAAACTTGTTCTGACACATATAAGCCAGAGATATAGCATTGACGAGATTCAGGAAGAAGCCTGGAAATATTTAAAAGATACGATAATTGCAGAAGATTTTATGGTGATTGAACTTTGATTAAAGAATTTTTTTCAAGGAAAAGAAATATAGAAGAAAGGAAAGAGTTTTTTAAAAAAATTAAAAAGTATCTTATAAAAACAGGAGATTCAACGTATACTTATAACGATCCTCTTTTTCAGGAAACGATGCATTCTCTTACAGGGGCTTATGACGAAAGTGTCCACAAATTTTGCATACCTTCAGAGATTCAGAAAAGGAAATATCTCTTGGATCTTTTCTCTGGATTCGGATACAACGCTGCCGCCGCCCTGGAGCTCAATCCAGGATTAAAGATAGATATGATCGAAAAGAATCCAGAAATACTTGCATTAGGGTTATTGATCCCTGAAGTATGTGAAGCTCATAAAATAATAAAAGCTGTGATCGAATCTTCACTCCATGATATAGGATTTATAAAGAACAGAGTCTATGAGACACCAAAAAATATACGTCTCTTTGTGGAAGACGCATTGAATTTTAGATATGAAAATAATTATGATGTCATTTTTCATGATGCGTACTCTCCAAAAAGGAACTGGAAACCCTATTCTTTAATTTTTTTTAAGAAATTGTACAAAGTTTTGGATGAAAATGGAGTTTTACTTACATACTCTTCCTCTTCACCAATGAGATCAAGCCTTTTAGAAGTAGGTTTTTACATTGGGGGGACCGAAGCGTATAAAAGAAAGAGATCAGGAACGATAGCATCTAAAAGAGATCTAAAACTGAAAAATCTGTCGAGAGAAGAAGAAAGAGTGATCTCTTTAACAGATCTCGGAATCCCTTATGTCAAAAATAGAGATGATCTTAGAGAAAAACTTAGAAACAAAGTTCTATTTTCATCTTCTGTAAAACTATGTTTCGAAAATATCTACAATTTCGGAGAAAAATTTCAGATCACAGATAGAGAAAAAAATAAAGCTGAAAGAAGCATAAAAAAGATGGAACTTACAAAAAAGGAGATAATTTATGTAGTATGTCCGCAGTACGAAAAATGCATCTGCGGAAAATGTTCCAGAAGATACGAAAACACTACTGAAAGAATAAAAGAGATGAGACACAGGCTTTTAAAACTCAAAGGAATAAATGTGAAAGATTTTATAACTCATTTTTTCGAAAGATTTAAAACTAACAAAAGCATAATATCTATATAGGACAACAACGATGCCAAGGTGTCAGTAATGCAAAAGCAAGATTCATCGGTTTTGGAGTTTTTAGAGGATCTTTTAGGAAAAGGAGGTCTTGAAATTGCTTCTCTTATCGAAAAAAAGGAGGCAACTGACGAGGAAATAGCAGAAAAGCTAGAGGTAAGGATAAATGTAGTTAGAAGGGTTCTTTACAGACTTTATGAGAATAGGCTCGCTACGTACAAAAGGACAAGAGATAAAAATACAGGCTGGTACGTTTACTACTGGAAGCTTAACTTGGAGAATGCGCCAAAGATCCTGAATTCTATAGAAAAAGATTATATCCAGCATCTTAAAGAGACTTTAGAGTACGAGGAAAACAACATGTTCTTTTCCTGTACAAACTCCTGTAATAGATACACATTTTCAGAGGCAGAAAAACTTGAGTTTAGATGTCCGGATTGTAGTGAAACTCTTGAGTATCATGATAACTCTGAATTAATAAAGACACTGAAACTGCAGATAGAAGAACTGGAAGGCAAAAAAAAAGGAGATAACGGGAGAAAATAGGATGCTGAGAAAAGATGCCCTGGAATTGTTAAAAAAAGAAGGCTGTTCTGAAGATATTATCAGGCATTCCGTTACTGTCAGTGAGAACGCTTTGAAAGTGGCCAAGAAGATCAATGATAGAATAGACGAAAACGTTGTGGAGATAGGAGGACTGCTTCACGACATAGGAAGAAGCAAGACTAACTCAGTTTTCCACGGCATAGAAGGTGCAAAAATCCTGAAAAAGTATAACATAGATCCTGTTTTTATAGATATATGCAAAAACCATCTGGGCTCCGGTATAGAAAAAGAGGAGGCAGAAAAACTCGAACTTCCAAAAGGAGATTACATTCCAAAAACAAGAGAAGAGAGGTTAATAGCGTACATAGATAATCTGGTGATAGGAGACAGATTCGTCTCTTTTGATAGCGCTTTAGAAAACTTCAAGGATAGAATAAAGAATGAAAGATCAGTAAAAAGATTTTTGGAAATGAACGAGGAGTTTGGGAAGTATTTGTAGTGGAAACTTCTGCTTGAGATCGTTATCTCAAAAATGCAATAATAATCATCAAAAGACCGCAAACCCCTCTAAAGAATGAGGATAGTATCAAAAAAGGTGAATTATAAAAAGAACTATAAAATATCAAGAATTCTAACAATCTAGGGAATAACTGTGACATTCCCCAGAAACCTATTAATAAAAATCCCAAATTTTTAAAATTGTTTAAGTCTGGAGTCTTAGAATACAGCTGAAAAACGATATATATCAGCACTATAACTAATGGTATTGTGAAGAAGAATTGGAATATATTCCCAATTTCAGATAAAGATCTAAAATCTAAAGTGAAAAAGGAAAGAGGGATAGAAGAAGAGAAGTATAAAATCAGTGAGCAAACGAAAATTTTGCTGCTTTTCCAAAAAAATTCAACTTTATCAGTTCTTTTAATAAACTGCCTGTCCAAATTGAAAAATGATAATGCTAGGAATATACATGAAAATTCCAGTATGATCCAGATCGTTAAGGGGGTCAGTGTAGCCAGAGTTAGATTGTCATTTGCAATTTCATTCAAATATCTAAAAAAGGAAAATGAGAAATAAAGAGATATTATCATGCCTATTAAGGTCATTTTTGCTTTATTTTTTAACAATAATAAACTAAAAAACGAATTTAAGACCAATATCCACCCCACTATAGAATTGGATTCATAAACAAAAAATATCCCTGTAAAGAAAAACATTAAAACTAAGGATATTATAAATAATTTGTATAAAATTTTTGACATTGTTTATCTATATTCTATTAATTCTGATGTGCTTGTGCATTCAAAATCTCCAAACTGTGATATGTAACTGTCTTTTATAACTATTTTGAGATCTGGAGAATACCATAGCGTGATAGTATATTTTACGATCTTTTTTATGTTTTCTCTCTCGTATTCTCCACTCTGCACAAGTTTTACTTTGTAACAGTTGAAATTTCCTGCTTCAACTTTTACTTTTTCATAGGAGAGTACTTCTGTTTCACAATGAAGATCCATATCCATGATCGCTGACTGTTGGTTTTCCATGTCGTAAGATTTTATTGTTACATTTCGTTCCCACTTTTGTCCTACCTCTATTGGATCTGAGCTCCACAGTGTATATGAACCCCACCAGAAATACCCATTATAACCATCCACTGTACTGACTGTCTTATTGATTAATTCTCCTTCATCATCAAATGTATATCTTATTACCTCATTAGAAGATTGGTACATTATTAGATATCCTCTTTCATTCTCAGTACCCACTATTTCTGAGAACGTTGCTCTTACACCTTCACTCTCTTCTGTAGAGTAATATTTTGTGTATATCTCCTTAACTCCCTCCTCACATTCTGCCATACACGAAGATGTTTCTTTTATTACATAATAACTTACTTCTCTTTCTTTGTTTGTATTGATTCCATAATAAGTTAGAGTTGCAACAGCAACGATACACAAAAAAAGAAAAATATAATATTTTCTGTTCATTTAATTTTACCCCCACCAAACGCATCGCTGACAATCAGTATCTATCCTATCTTCAATAACAGTTTCACTGTAGTGGCAGTAAAAAGTCATTGTACATCTTACTTTCAGAACGTGCAAATCACCGTCCCAATATACCCAGTTAGCAGCACATGGAACACCTGTCGGTCTCCAGTTAATGCAGCGTGTTCTATCCTCAATCCATGTTCCAGGTGTGCAAGTATTCATGCATCCTGCAGCCATAAATGTTGCTTTACCGGTAGGCTTTATTATTCCCTCGCTCATTGCAAAACCTGAAAAAAGTCCAGCTACCACAATGAGTACCAGCAATGCTATTGCACCTTTTTTGTTTCCAAATTTTTTCATTTTGATTACCCCCTAACATCCCTCATATATATATCTATTTGTTATTTATAAAGTTTTCGGTTAGTGGGTAGTACAGAATAGGTAGCACACTATATTATACAAATAAAAAGCAATACATCACAGAACCTAAATAAACTATTTTAATACAAGATACGTACTAAAATCATGAAGGTTTTTTATGATGAACGGATGCTTGAGCACAAGCAGGATTATTTTCACCCGGAAAAGAAAGAGAGATTGGAAAGATCAAAAGAAGTTCTGGACGAGAACGGAATAAAAACATACAAACCTAAAAAATTTGATGAAGAGATATTTAAAAAAGTGCATGATGAGGAGTATTTAGATTTTTTAAAAAAATTCAGAGGATATTTAACGCCAGACACAATAGTAAGAGAAAACACGTATGATATAGCTGTCATATCGGCTTTTTGTTCTTTAAGTGTAAGCGACACGCTTTTACGAGGCGAGAATGCATTTGCGTTGAACAGGCCTCCCGGACACCATGCCTGCAGGGATAATGGAGGTGGTTTCTGCTATCTAAACAATATAGCTATAGCTGCTCATTATTTGAAAGAAAATGGAATAGAGAGGATATTCATTTTGGACTGGGATGGACATCATGGAAATGGTACTCAGGAAGCATTTTACAACATAAACTGGGTCTATTATCTGTCGATACATCAAAAAGGGATATATCCCTTTACTGGGTACGAGCATGAAACTGGAGAGGGAGAAGGAAAGGGTTTCAACAGAAATATTCCCGTACCGTACGGTACTGGAGACGGAGATTATCTAAAAATATTCGATAATATAGTTTTAAAAGAGATAGAAAATTATGAACCTGATCTTATTTTGATCTCGGCTGGACAGGATTCGCATAAGAACGATCCTTTAGTTGGATTGAACTTGTCAACAGAATGTTACGGTACTTTTATTAAAAAGATAAGAGATTATACGGTAGGTGCTGTATTGGAAGGAGGTTATGATTTAAACAGCCTCGCGTATTCAAATCTGGAAATAATAAGAGAGATGAGCATTTGATAATAAATCCTTTTAAGACAGAGTATCAGAAATATCTGCAGATAGATCTTAATAAAATACCGAAAGAGATCGTTGAGTTATCTATAAATAGAGTGATGAAATTCAAAAAGAATCCAGATTATTACATAAACCTCGAGGAAAAAGACGATATTATCTCTTTCTTCTTATTATGTCAGGGTCTGGCATTATCTCCAAATTCTCAAAAGAGTTTTCATGCTTTAAACATTTTGAAACAAACAATACAGAAGAGACTGGAGATCAATCCAGATATAACGGATATGAAAGAGCTCATGAGTATAGAGCCTTCAGATCTCAGAGGCGAGGATACGTACAGATTCACATCTTTGAAAAATGCTCCGGCAGAGTTTATGCTGAAATGGTATGAAATCTATGACGCGATCGACCCGATCTCAGAGTATATTCTCAAAGGAAAGGTTCATGTTTCCAAATATGAACTTGCGAAGATATACGTTGAGGTTTTGGGTAAAAAAACATATAGATATTTAAATAGTATCTCAGGAGCTATAATAAAGGCAGACCATCCTCTTCATAAAAAGATTTTAAATTCCATACGATTCTACTCTGCGCCTATAAAGACCACAGAAAAGCTTTCTTCAAATAAATTCCCTCCATGTATCAATACATCTTTTAACGGCGTTACTGCAGGGACACGAAATTATGCCGTAACTGTTCTTCTGACTTCTTTTTTATCCTATGCGAGAATTTTTCCATCTACAAAAATTTTTGACAGAAATTTCAACGTAGAGCTTCAGGAAAAAGAGATCGAAGTTATTCTAAAAGAGATAGTCCCAATGATTCTTGAAGCTGGAGGTAGATGCGATCCTCCTCTTTTCAAGGATCAACCTATAGAAAATGAGAACGTGTTTTATCACTTAGGATTTGGGCTTACTTCATCTCCAAATATAAAAGACTTTGGAAGGTCAAAATGGTACCTGCCTTCCAACTGTTCTAAAATACGAGAAAACGCTCCTTCTCTGTGTCATCCTGATGACTTCTGCAGAAAAAAATTCTATCAGGTTATTGACAAAGAGAAGGCATCCAGTCTTATAAAAGCATCAGAAAAAAGAGATAAAAAAAGCTTGGGAGAAAAAATTCTAAAAGCATTGGAAAAATGTGATACCACAGAAAAAGTGAGTTCTCACTTGAATATTTCCGAAAAAGAGATCGAAAAACAGCTTGACATCCTCATAAGAAATAAAATAGTGGGATACAAAGGAATAAACAATCCTCTGATATATTATATAAGAAGAAAAAGACTATCCTAACTCCATCATCCTTTCTATAGCTTTTCTTGCTCTTTTAGCTATATCGGGATCTACTTTAACGACTTTATCTTTCTTTTTCATTACATTGTAGAGTTTTGGAAGAGTATGCTTTTTCATATTTGTGCATACAGCTTTTTCAATACAATGAAACTCTTTTTCAGGAAATTCTTTTTTCAATCTGTAGCACATTTCTTTTTCCGTTCCTATGATAAATTCCTTTTCATCAAGGGTGGCCTTTTTTATCATCTGAGATGTTGAGCAGACATAATCAGCCAACGTTTGTACCTCTGGTGTACATTCTGGATGGACTAAAACTGAAGCATCGGGATGTTCTTTTTTAAGTTTCAGTATATCTTCTTTGGTGATCATAAACTCATGAACTCTGCAGTGCCCGAACTCTGGTAGAGGCATTATCTTTTTATCTGTATGTTTCTGGGTGTACCATGCAAGATTTTTATCAGGTCCGAAGAGCACCGTATCTTCCTCAAGAGAATTAACGACTTTAACAGGATTGGCTGATGTACAGGTGATATCTGCTTCTGCCTTCGCTTCTGCCAGAGTATTGACATAAACGACTACGGCAGCCTCAGGATATTTTTTCCTTGCTTCTTTTATTCTTTCAGCTGGGAGCATTCCAGCCAATGGACATTTAGAGGTATCGTCAGGAATAAGAACTGTTTTATTGGGTTTCAGAATAGCAGCAGTCTCTGCCATGAAATTTACACCACAAAAAACAATATATTTGGCATCCATGTCCTGAGAAATCCTACATAGTTCCAAGGAATCCCCTTTAAAGTCTGCTACATCCTGGATCTCTGGAATCTGATAATTATGAGCGAGAATTACAAAATCTCCTGTTTTTTTCAGTTCTAATATTTTGTCTTTGAACATACCTCCATCTCAAAAGAAACCTTTATTAACCTTTCTAATATATAACATTGTTATATGAAGCTTCCGTGCGAGGTTATAGCAAAAGAGATCCTGCCTTCAATAAGGTCTGCAGTGGTTTTTATCCTTTATAGTGAGTATGGTCTCACACAAACAGAGATAGCTGAGAAGATGGGTATAACACAGGCTTCTGTAAACCAATATATACAAGAAACAAGAGGTAAAAACAAAATTATTTTAGAACAGATTCCAGAGATTAGAGAAAAATTAAGAGAGATGGCTGAAATAGTTTTAAGTGATGAAAAGTATTTTAATTCTCTCTGCAACCTCTGCAAAGACATCAGAAAAGATAAGGTATTTTGCAAGATATATAAAAATTTATGCGGCGATTAATCCATAAAATTCAGAATTTCACTTAATTTTTTTATTTTTGGCGTATACTCCGCATCTTTTATTCTTGTTATCAATACGGTCTTCATCCCCACATCCTTCGCACCCTTTAGATCTTCTATTTTATTGTCCACCATCAGGACTTCCTCAGGCGGTAGATCTAATCTCTCCAGTGCAATTTCGTATACCTTTGGTGACGGTTTTTCATACTTCGCTTCAGAAGATATGATCACAAACTCAAAAAAATGTTCCAACCCGAGCCTCAAAATTTTTTCCCACTGCTTTACAGAAACGCCATTCGTTATTATTCCAAGTTTCTTTTTTCTTTTTACAAGTTCTATGAGTGTAGGAATAGTATCATCAAAAGGCCTTATGTAGGCAAACTTCGTGTTGTGATAAGCTATAACGCCAGAGGCTAAAAACTTATAATCCACATGCCCCAACTTTTCTTCAAGAAATCTGTTAAAATGCTCGGAATAATTACTTCCATATCTTTTTACGATCCTCATAAGATCTTCGTATCCTTTTTTTAAATCTATATCCAGCCCTTCATTTATCATAGCTTTCAATGCAGCCCTTCTCGCACTTTCAGAAAGTGCTGTAGAGTTGTAAAGTGTATCATCCAGATCAAAAACTACAGATTTTATCATCACATTTTTTTATTTTTCAGGTATATATGGTTTTTGATAAAATATCACTTATGCTCGAAATCCTCACAAAAATAGTAAGCAGGTACTTTCTTTCCGTGCTTCTTGCAGTAACCGAACTCTTCCGTTTCTTCTTCATAATATTTACAGAGGAGACATTTCTTATCTCCTTTTTCCAAGAATTGTTTTTGAATCCTTTCAATTATTTCTTCTCTTCTCTTTTTTTCTTTCTCGATAGATTCTTTTCTTCTCCTTATCATCTTTTCAATCTCTGGAAGTTCACTCATATTTACTACTTAGTTTTATGTTTATTTTAAGTTTTGCAAAGGTGCAACAGTAAAGTTTTTATTCTCATGTTTCTTAATTTTCATATGTCCAAGATCGGTGACGAAGAAATTATTGAACTTCACAAAAAGGGGTTAACGGACAGGGAGATTGCCAGTGTTTTAGGCGTTTCTCAAAGTTCTGTGAACTACAGAAGACAGAGGCTTGGACTTAAAAACAATTACTACAATAAACATAAAAAATTTGATGAAGATAAGTTTCTGGAACTGTACAATTCAGGCTATACTGACAGGGAGATAGCTGAAAAGATGGATTTCACTGCTCCAGCAATAAATTACAGGAGAGTTAAACTTGGATTAAGAAGCAACATGGAGCTTCCCGAGCTTAATGCAGTTATAAATCTTCGTTCACGGGGTTATACAGCACAGCAGATAGCTGAGGAGCTTAAAGTCTCGTTGACTTTAGTAAAAGTAAGTTTAGAAAAAGCATCGGTATAAATAAAAATAAAGGAGGGTGTGGAATGAAGAGGATATTATTGATTACCCTCTTAGTATGCTCCTTCGTAGAGCTTGGAGCATCAGAGGAGAATATTAGAATAAACGAGTTTTGTATAAAAGGAGGGGAGTGGATAGAGCTTTACAATCCTAATCCTTTTAATGTTTCTTTAAACGGATACTCTTTAGAGACGAAAGAAAACTTGTTTGAATTTACAACAGAGATAATACTTTCTAACGGTTTTTATATTCTTGAGCCCTCAGGCTTTCTCGATAACGATGGAGATATAATAACTCTCAGAGATAATACCAATTCAGTAATTGATCAAGTATCTTACGGATACGAGGGGTACGCTCCCGCACCTCCAAGTCATAAATCCTGTGCCTTTATTAACGGAGAATGGAATCTGGATCTAACTCCTACCAAAGGAGGAGAAAATGACGCCTCCGGCGTAAGTTTAGGGAGTTCACTCATGATCAACGAAATATACGAAAAAACTATCGAGTTCTACAATCCGGAGGATAATCCGATAGATATTGAGAATTTCTTTGTCTCAGATGGAGACAATATATTCTACCTTTCGGGGTTCGTGGAACCCCATGATGTGCTGGCGGTAGAAACGGATATAAGCCTTCAAAAAGAGGATGTTCTCTATCTTTTCGACAACTTAGGAAGACTCGTCGATATGATAGGATATTATGACCACGATCTCGATGAAAGTATCCAGAGAATCCCAGACGGAAATCCAATATTCGGATACTCATGGGACACTTCTAATCTTTATGACATCTACGAATCCTTAGGATCTTTAAACGATTTTTTTATAATAAGCGAGGTTTACGAGAATTTTATAGAGCTTTACACACCAATACCGAGAGAGGTATCTTTTTCAATTACCTTGGAAACTAAAAGAGAGTTCACTCTCTATGTAGATAGATTTTTGATCATATCCAACAATGACAGATCTTTTTTCAGAGAGTTCAGATTTCATCCAGATATCGTGATCAACGAAAGCTTCAACGAGATAACTCTAGAGTTTAAGGGAATAGAAGATCATCTAACATACGATCATGGGACTCTGGCGAGGATACCTATAAAACCAAACTCGGATTTTAAAGAGACAAAACCCACTCCAAAAGAGTATAACAAATTATATTCCCTGGACCCTCCTCTGGTAATCACAGAAATTATGTACAATCCCAAAAAACCACAACTTGATAAATATTATGAATGGATAGAGGTTTACAATCGCAGCGATCTTCCTTATGATCCAGAAAATCTGTATTTTGAGAATAAAAAGATAAATGGTGACTCGATACCGCCGGGAGAGTATGCTGTGATAGCAGATCATGATACATTACTTTTTGACGAAGTAGAGATAAAAAACAAGCTTAAACTGGATGGAAATCTCTCTTTATCAAATTCTGGGGATTATATTGCTATCATGGAAGGGGATATAATTTTAGATGACATGACCTATCATAAGAATGCATCTAAAGAAGGATTTTCCTTAGAGAAAATAAATGGAGTCTGGAGAAAGGGTAGATTTGGAGGAACTCCAGGATATGCATTAGAAATAGAAGAACCTATGGAATATTATGATACGATACTTTGTATATTTAGGAACAACGATGAACTGGAAAAAGAGGTCGCTGAAAAAATTGCAGAGCTGGAGAATACTTCACTTTCTAATTCTGAGGAGTTTCTCTCTATAAAAAATGAATTTGAGAGTTTTAAAGGAGGATTTATAATAAAAAACATATTTTTAAAGGATTTAGATAGAAGATTAGATTCTTTAAAAATTTATGAAAAGAATATTCTCTTTCTGGAAAATAAGGACCAGTACTATAAAATGAATGAATCTCTAAAACAGAGTTTAAATGAGCAGGATATAGGTGTCTATTCCTCTACCGATTTTCCAGATCTGGAAAAGTATGGCATTGTTTTTGTTACAAATCCTGAAAACGATTTTAAAGATGAAGAAATTCAAAAATTGGAGGAATACATGAAAGATGGAGGAATACTGGTACTCTGCGGCACATACAACACGTACCTGAATACAGATCTGAACAGAATATCCGAAAAATACGGCACAACTTTCGTTAAATCCAGTTTAAGAGACGATGAGAGCAACAGTGGAAAAAACTATTATGTTATAGTAAAAGAGTTTCCAGATTTGCCTTTTTACGAAAATATAGAAGAACTGAATATCTCTGGAGGCGCTCTTTTGTATGAGGATTGTACTGTTGTTTTAAAAGGAAATGAGACTACGTATGCGGCAACAGAGAATAATGTAATCGAAAATTTTGCAATAATTACATTAAAAAAAATAGGAGAGGGATATTTAATCTGCTCAGGATCATCGCAGATGTTCACGACAGGCATAAAGTATGGAGACAATTTGAAGTTCACGATCGATCTTATAGAGTATCTTCTCTCTCTGTGATCATATACTCCTTTTGAAGCATATGAAAAAATTTGAAATTATGCATTTTTTGAGAAATAGAGTTCGTATACATTAGTTTCACAGAGAAGTAAAACAGAAAAGTTTTTAAAGAGGGGACTACATATAGTAGATTAATGTGTTATGAAACTCTATATGTTGTGGTAGAATGAAGTGTCCTTACTGCTCCTATGGAGAAACAAAAGTCATAGATAGCAGAGAAAGTGAAAATGGAAGCTTTGTTAGAAGAAGAAGGGAATGCATAAAATGTAGTAAAAGATTCACAACATACGAGAGAATAGAGAGGAGTTTTGTTGTGATAAAAAAGGACACGAGAAGAGAGTCTTACCGCAGGGACAAGTTAGCTCTGGGTATAGAGAAGGCTTGCGAAAAAAGACCTATCTCACAGGAGATAATAGAAAAAATGTTAGACGAAATAGAAAATGAACTTCAAAATCTTGGGAAAAATGAGATAGAGAGTAAAATTATTGGTGATATTGTAACAGAAAAGTTAAAAACTCTCGATCATGTGGCATATATACGATTTGCTTCAGTATATAAACAATTTGAAGATTTAAGTTCATTTGAGGAAGAATTAAAAAAATTGAAGGATGAATAAAATGGTAAAAATAAAAAAAGTTAGGAAGAGAGATGGAAGGATAGTAGATTTTGATCAGGAGAGGGTAACAAATGCTATCTTTAAGGCTGCTCAGGCTGTTGGCGGAAAGAATAGAAAACTCTCCAAAAAGTTGTCCGACAAGGTAGTGCGTATTTTAGAGGAGAGATATCCAGATAAAATACCGCACGTAGAGGAAGTACAGGATGTTGTAGAAAAGGTATTGACAGAAAATGGTCATTACAGAACGGCAAAAGCTTATATTCTATACAGAGAACAGCACAAAAAGATTAGAGAAACAAGAAAGATTATAATGGACATTGAAGAAACAATGAATGGGTATTTAAAACAGTCAGATTGGCGTGTTAATGAAAACAGCAATATAGCTTACTCCTTTTCAGGATTGTTAATGCACGCTGGAGGGAGCGTTATAGCAAACTACACACTGCACAATGTATATCCTCCCGAGATCGCAATGGCTCATAAAGATGGTGCTTTTCACATACATGATCTTTCCATGGGCATAACGGGATACTGTGCGGGATGGAGCATAAGACAGTTACTTTTGGAAGGGTTCAATGGAGTACCTGGAAAGATAGAGAGTGCTCCAGCAAAACATTTGGATACAGCTCTGGGGCAGATGATAAATTTTCTAGGAACATTACAAAATGAATGGGCAGGTGCGATGGCATTTTCTTCTTTCGATACGTATCTTGCTCCTTACGTTAGAAAAGACAATTTAAGTTATAAGGAAGTAAAACAGAGGATTCAGCAGTTTGTATTTAACTTAAACGTAGCTTCAAGATGGGGAGGTCAGACACCCTTCACAAACCTTACCCTTGACTGGACAGTTCCAGAAGATCTTGCAACAGAACCCGCTCTTCACGGTGGGAAGTTTCTGGAGGAAACTTACGAGGATTACCAGGAAGAGATGGATATAATAAACAAAGCTTTTATGAAGGTGATGTATGAAGGGGACAGTAAAGGAAGAGTATTTACATTTCCCATACCAACTTACAACATAACTCACGATTTTGACTGGAACTCAGAAAACGCTGATCTTCTCTTTGAAATGACCGCAAAATATGGTCTCCCCTATTTCCAGAACTTTATAAACAGTGATCTCAAGCCGGGTGATGTAAGGGCGATGTGCTGCAGACTTCAGATGAATGTCAAAGAACTGAGAAACAAAACGGGGGGATTGTTTGGTGCCGGTGAATCGACGGGAAGTGTAGGGGTAGTTACCTTAAATCTCCCAAGAATTGGATATTTAGCAGAGGATGAAGATGAATTTTTCACAAAGCTGGGGAGTTTGATGGATTTGGCCAAAAACTCTTTGAAAATAAAAAGAAAATTTGTCTCTGTAAATATAAACCAGGGGCTGTTACCGTATACAAAAAGATATCTCGGAAATCTCGATCATCATTTCTCAACCATAGGTCTACTCGGAATGAATGAAGCTTTGCTTAACTTTATGGGCGTCAACATAGCATCAAGAGAGGGAAGAAGTTTTGCTCTGAGAATACTTGATTATATGAGAGAAAAATTGAAGGAATACCAGGAAGAAACAGGAAATATCTATAATTTAGAGGCTACACCCGCTGAAGGCACCTCCTATAGGCTTGCAAAGATAGACAAAATAAAATTCCCGGATATAATAACTTCAGGTGTTCGCGAGCCTTATTACACAAACTCCACGCAGCTGCCTGTAGATTATACTGATGATATATTCGAGGCGTTGGAATTACAAGAAGAACTCCAGAGAAAGTACACGGGAGGCACGGTATTCCACGGGCTTGTAGGAGAGAGGATATCATCAGGAGAGAGCTGCAGAAAACTTGTAAGGAGAATAGCATACAACTTTAGAATTCCCTATTTCACAGTAACACCAACATTCAGCGTTTGTTCCGATCATGGGTATATCTCAGGTGAGGTATCTAAGTGCCCTGAATGCGGTAAAGAAACAGAGATATACTCCAGAGTTGTAGGATATCTCAGGCCTGTAAAAAACTGGAACAACGGAAAGAGAGAAGAGTTCAAAAATAGGAAAGAATACAAAGAGAATATAGCTTTTGACAAAAGAAACATTATTTATGCATCAAAGGCAAAAGCATGAAGATAGTCGCTGTGCAGAAGACATCATTGATAGATTATCCCGACAATATTTCTTCTATCCTTTTTTTATCCGGATGTAACTTTAGATGTCCTTACTGCCACAATAAAGATCTAGTTCTGGACAGACTTCCGAAATTAGATGAAGAAGAGGTAATAGCTGATTTAAAAATGAGAAAGAAGTATATTGATGGAGTTGTCATTACTGGTGGAGAACCAACTCTATACAGCGACTTAATAGATCAGATCAGAAAAATAAAAGAGATACCATTACTCGTGAAACTCGATACAAACGGAGGCAATCCCGATTTACTCGAAGAGCTTTTGAGTTTGAAACTTCTGGATTATGTTTCTATGGACATAAAGGCAGATCTGGAAAATTACTCTAAAGCTATAGGCGTAGAAATAGACACGGATATAATAAAAGAATCTATATACACTTTAAAAAATTCTAAAATAGATTATGAGTTCAGAACAACAGTGGTGCCTCCTTTTTACAATGACAAAATTGCCAGGAACATAGGGGAACTTATTAAGGGCTCGAAAAACTATTATTTGCAGCAGTATGTCCCTAAAAATACTCTGGATCCAAAATTTGAAAATATAAAACCGTATCCAAGAGAAGTTTTGGAAAGATTCGTTGAGATCTTAAAACCTTACGTGAAAACAACGATAAGATAGATTTTTATACAGAAAGAAGTTTTTTAAATCATGAAATATGTACTGGCCGTAATAGTAATAATTCTATCATGTGGATGCGTGGGAGAGAGTGGAGTTAAGATAATTTGTGACGAGAGTTTTAAATGTCCTCTTGAAGCTATAGAAAGTAATGGGATGAATGTTAAAGAAGAGATAACTCAGAGTTTTAGCTGTATAACACGAGCAGGAGAACAGGATATTGTAATTGTTTCAGATTACAACTTAATAACACTACTTTATCCCGAGAAAACGAATTATTACATAAAGTTTGCTGCAGATTCTATTGTAATTGCTTACTCAAAAAGTTTAAATGAAAAATGGTATGAGATGGAAGATGTAAAAATAGGCATTATGAACCCAAATACATCAGCATGCGGATATCAGACATTAATGGTCTTAAAACTTGCTGAAAATTATTATGGAGATGACTCAATTCTTTATAATTTTATATGTAAAAATACAAAGATAAAAGATGAAGAGACTATAATAGTTCCCGAAACTCTGGAAGTAAATGAGAAGGTTACAGTAGAAACGTCCTTTTCAGATCTCATAGATGACTTAGAAGAAGTTGATTGTATTTTTGTATACAAAAGTATGGCAGAAAGGGAAAATCTAAAGTTTTTGGAGCTTCCAGATCAGATAAACCTTGGAAATGCCAGGTATAGAATCATGTACAATGATGTAAAGGTTACTCTGTTCGGTAACGTAACAATAGCAGGGAATCCAATAGTCTATGGTCTTGCTTTGTTATCAACAAAAGCTGAAGCTATCAGATTGGTAGAGTTCATACTAAGCTCCAGAGGAAAAGAAATTTTGGAAGAATCTGGTCTTATTCCTCTTAATCCCCCTCTCACTGATAATATAAATAACGTTCCTCATTCCTTAAGAGACTACCTAGAAGAAGAAGGTCCCGCTGTCTCAAAACCTGTATAAACTTTTTCCATTGATCATTGAAACTACTAAAGGCCCGAACTTATTGCACTCTAAAACCCAGATAGCTTCTGGCATTCCAAGCTCTTTCCAGTATCCTTTTACCAGTTTTGTAGTTTTCAAAGGAAGAAGAGCACATCCTCCTGTCATTGACAAATAAACAGTTCCGTTATCCTTCATGCATTCTAAAACGGACTTATTCATTCCCCCCTTTCCAATTATTCCTGCAATATCAAATTTTTTTATGAATTCGCACTCCATGCCGTTCATTCTTGAAGAAGTTGTTGGCCCCGCGGCAATGAGCTTATTATTTTTTATTATTGGTCCGCAGTGAAAAATTATCTGTCTTTCTAAATTTATGTCATCAGGTAAATCATCTTTCAATGCTCTTTTATGAGCCTCGTCTCTGAGAGTATAGATTTTACCAGTTATGTATACAGAATCACCTAGATTTAAAGACACGATATCTTCTTTTGATAGAGGAGGCTTTAATATCATATTATCACACTCGCATTTCTATGTGCCCAGCACTGAAGATTTACTGCTACGGGTAGAGATGCCGTGTGACAGCTTGCTGTCTCTATACATACTTTCAGAGATGTAGTTTTACCACCTAAACCCATTGGACCTATATTAAGCATATTTATCTCTTTTAGAATTTCTTTTTCCATTTTTCCATTTTTTTCCTTTAAAAGTGCTTTTTTTGCCAGTAAGCATGCATAATCTGAGCTCCCTCCAATGCCGACGCCAACAATAGTCGGCGGACATGGATTCCCACCAGCTATCTTTACTGTGTCAACGACGAATCTTTTTATACTCTCTATATCTTCTGATGGATTCAGCATCTTCATTCTACTCATATTTTCTGCCCCGGCTCCCTTTATGAGTAATGTTATCTTTAGAATTTTTTCATCTACAGACTCGTAATGAAACATGGGGACATGTTTTCCAGTATTTCCTGTATTTTTTCTTGTCAGAGGATCGACAACATTCGGTCTTAACGGAATTATTTTTGTAGCTTCAACTGTAGCTTCTATCAATCCTCTTTCTATAGTCTTAAGCTCTAAATTTATTCCCGTTTCAATGAAAAAGATAGGTATTCCTGTATCCTGACATATGGGATAATTTAATTCCTCTGCCATTTTTATATTCTCCAAAATATTTTTCAACTGTATTTTTGCAATCTCTTCAGTCTCTGATCTGTATGCAGATTCTAAAAGTTCTTTTATGTCTTCCGGAATTGTGGTGACAGCTTTTTTAAAAAGTTCTATGCCTATTGTTTTGAACTCTTCTCTTGTAAGCATATACAATATAGGAGAGCGAACATTAAAATCTTTCTTTGATAACCGAAAAATATAAGAAGAATAAAAGCATTTTTACTGTATGAAAAAAATTTTTATAAAAAAATTTGTCGAGATTGCTTTGATAACATTGCTATTTTTAGGATGCGTTACTGAAGCGCCGCCTGCCACCACACCCACCCCAACGACAGCTCCGGCTACTACCTCCGTTCCCGCACAGTTCGAGATCACCGATCTACGAGTGATTCCCGAGAATCCTAAAGTAGGAGATACACTGACTATTCTTGTAGACGTCCAGAATAAAGGAGATTCCTCGGGAAGTTATACTGTCCTTGTAATAATAGGGAGTAAATCAAAGACGCAGAACATAGAGTTAGAAGGAAAGAGTTCAAAAACAGTGGAATTCCAGGAAACAGCAGATACAGAAGGAGATATAGAGATAAAAGCAGGGAATCTAACAAAAACAATCTCTGTTGCACCGTTAGAAACGCCAACACCGACTACCCCGGCCCCAACTACGCCAGCTCCAACTACTGCTCCACCGTCAACAGAGCCCAAAGGAGAAAAGATAGAACGTCCGGAGTATGAACTGGGAACAAGACTTAACTATCTTTATACAGTCGGTGGCAACGAGTGGGGATGTACAATAGCTTATAACAGCCCACGTGAAGGAGATAGAACCCCATGGTTCAGATGGGGAGTTACAGACTTCTGGAACGCAAATCCAAAAGCAACTTACTGGCGTGGAGATTACAACTACATATATGACAGCAATTGGAATCTTAAAGGAGTATGGAGTGATGCGATCGGCGGAAACAAATTCAGTAATAATGTTTATATTTGTGATTATCAAAATCCAGACCTGCCATGCATATATCCACTAGTTAAAGGAGCAGAAAAGCCTGATACGGGACAATTGTTGACGTTAATGTGTGATTGGACCATAATGGGTGGCAGGTGTGCAGAAGGTAGAGGTACTTACGAAAGAAGAATATATACTGAAGGATTTGAAGATATAGAGGCGGGCGGAAAGACATACAGATGTGCAAGAGTAAAGTACTACATGAGACATACCGTGACTTTCCTTTCCCCACACGATAACGAAGATTGGGGCAAAACGGAATGGATAGAAGAAGGATACCACTGGTACTCGGATATAGGGATGATAAAAACTGAGGTCACTATAGAAACATACTGGTGGGACGAACTGGAGAAAACGGATAAAGTATCTATAATTCTCACTGGAGCTACGCTACCTTAAACTTTCCATTTTTTTCTTCTATTTTTTTTT
>Ga0209986_10000525_pt1 | contig 36972 bp, 37 predicted proteins | sample BlataG_FD_183168 | JGI IMG/M metagenome (GOLD analysis project Ga0209986, IMG submission 183168) | Deep subsurface microbial communities from Black Sea to uncover new lineages of life (NeLLi) - Black_00105 metaG (SPAdes) (version 2) | ecosystem: Environmental > Aquatic > Marine > Oceanic >... | reverse complement strand
TAACAACATCCGAATAGGTACTCCCTACTTCTTTTAGTCGGATAAGAGCAGTAACAACATCTTTATCCAGTTGCACCTTTACCTTATCCATAATATTCATAATGATAATATGACATATGAACCCATGCCAATTCATCCACCACCAAATTTATTATTTGGAAGTGGACTTCTTGGCAAAAAAAGTTAAATTTCACAGCTAAAATGGAATATAGACTATGAGAATTGAAAATAATTTGGGTGAAAATATAGACGCGCTTCAAATGTCCAGGTTAATAATTGATGAGTACTCTGCAAAGATACTATCTTACGCTAAGGATAAGCCCCGAAGCGTCCTCGAAATGTGTGATGTTTTGGGCATACCAATGACTCTGGGATATCGGCGCGTTAACGCTCTCACAGAGCTTGGACTAATGGGCTGCCAGGGAAGAGTTCTGACACGAAATGGAAAATGGATGAAGATCTATCTCTCCAAGGTTAAGCGAGCGTTAATCTTCTTCGAGAACGGGAAGATCAGAATGAAGTTTGAGCTCAAGACCGGAGAGGAGAAGTGGACTGAGGACTGGTCCCCCACCAAAGTCTCGCGCGAGAAGATGATGACATGCTGAAGGAGCTCAATGAGCATCAATATTCACAGATGTGATATTGTCACCCCATTCCAGCCGCTCATTCCATGCCCTGATAATCATGTCTAATATTTGATGCTCGATATTTCAAATAACATCTTATCCTTAGTTGAAAAATATAATTAAGGCTGAATATGGGTGAGAGGAGACCAACTCTTATGGGCAATGCTCCTAACCGCAAGGATAATGTTGCACGCACACCCTCTACTCTTGCCCTGCATATCTCCCGCTTAGGTTGTGCCAGAAATGGAGGCGAATAATAGCTCTATCGAGGATCCGAAGGATAAATCTCTGCCAATTCCTTCAAATCACGACTTGGCGAACTATGCAAAGGCCTACATGGGCGCCTATAGGGGGATGATCGAAAAGGAGCATCCGGAAAATCTCCCGCCGCTTGCCAAGAACGCGCCATACGACATAGAGATATGCCTCCTTCCAAACAGCTGTTTTTGCCTGCTTTTCCAGAAATCCAATAAAGAGAATATCATTGTCACCGAGCGCGATTATGAGTATGTAGAAGGAAAGATTAGTTCTGGTCTGGACTACCTCATTTCAGTCTATGCCCATGAAGGCGCAACCGTGACCGATGCGATCAAAAAAGGCAAGAAAGATGCGATCAGTGATATCCGGGCAATGGAGACCAACGAGATCGCTCAGGCAAGTTTGCACCTGGAGAAGATAGTAGACGAGCTCACTGATGTTGCGATGGCAAATCGTGTCTCGCTCAAATCCGTTGCCTCTCAGATTTCGAAGCTATCACCAATCAAGGAATCAGTCAAACGCGGAGTTCCCCACTCTGATATGATGAGGACGGTCCAGCCATTGAAGGACTATCCTCCCAAACCTATTGAGATAAGGCTTGATATTCCCGATAGAGAACTCTTGGAGAGATTATCTAGTCAGCTGGCAAGCGCCTCCGAGAGGATAAAACGAATTGAGGCTCAGGAGAAGCTCATAGAGGATCTTGAGGAACGGATAAACGAGGCATATGATGGCTTGGTCTCCAAGATAGATGAGAAGATCGATCGGGGACTAGCCCATGTAATATCTGCTTCTGACAAAAGGCTGAATATAGGTCTATCCGACATCGCGGGAAAAGTAAAAGTAGCCGGCATGGATGAAAAAAGAATGAAAGAGTTCGCGGACCAAATCGATGAGCTGAAAGTTGCCGTTTCGGCCGTTGGCGAAAAGAGCAAATCGTTCATGTCAGATAAGCTCATGGATGCGTTGAGCACCGACTTATCCGAGATCAAGGAACAGCTCGGAGAATTCCGAATGCGAATCGAGGTCATGGAAGAATACCTCATGAAGATATCAGAAGTCATTCTAAGGCGAGCATAGATCGAGTGGCTCAAGGATTCATATTGCACGTAGAAAAGATTTTTTTCTATACGAATAAAAAGGTCATCACGTATTATTACCAACTCAATATGATCAAATCAATGAGTGGTCAGAGATAAGTGGGCCCAGCCGAGCCCTCTCCCCGGAAGAAAAAGCCATGTCTCCTGATGAAGGAATGACTGAATAGGGGATATGTGGCAATTTTTTTCGTAGAATTGCGAAATGATTTGAAAGAGCAAATTCCTATTTTCTTAACTGACGAACCATGTCGAGGTATTGCTCTACATCAATCCCCAGATGGCGGGCAGCGTTGCGTGCTACATCATCAGTGATGGCCCGCAAACCCTCCTCGCATTCTCTAGGATATTCTTCCTGCACCGCCGTCAAAATACTATCGTATTTCTCTGGTGAATGCCAGATGATGGCGTAGATGTCGCAGGCGTCCTTAAGGATCTTATCGTCTTTCTGACGTTTCGGAATCGATATTAATTTTGAGGCAAGGAGGAGATGAGGCGGCGGTATTACGACTTCATTCCCGCTTACGTTAACGGTCACGCCATTCCCTTCGTCGAAAATTCGTGCGAGGATGGGCTCATCGAGTACCTTGATGTCAAAGACCTCATAATGCTTCGGATGTATATGATCCACCATCATATCCAGATAGAGATAGAACAAATCGAAAATACGCACCCTTCTCGCTTCTTCCTCCGTGAGGATTTCTCCCGTTCCTTTTCTGATGAATTTGCAATAACGAGAAGATCCCATAGGATAGTACCCGGCGCTCCTAACGACTTCGATTGCTTTTGAGAATGTGCTATGACGTAGAGCATTCACGCTAATAGTCGGATCGATATGAAAGCCTACATCAACATCCCTCGATCCGAGATAAGGAGTGCCGTGCTCTCGTTTGTAGGATTCAGAGGCAGTCAGGTATACGGCCCAGCCACCGAGGACCACGAATGGTTCTGGGAGGCTATTCGTCAGCACGCCGAGTGCTTCTATGGCGGTCTCCGTTTCCTGCAAGTCGTATAGTTCTTCAGTCATTGATATGCCCTCATGAGGAGGAGATCAGCGGCCTCGGCACATTCCGCACCTTCTCTGTAGAGATCCACAATCAGTTGCTGGATTGACACCGTAGGCCAACCATCAACATCAGCCTTCTCGAAGAATACATGTTCATCTGCCAGTATGATCTGAAGGTTGCCCTTGCCAACATATCCATTTCCTGATAGGAGTGAGTGCCAATTGGCAGCGTCCATAGAGTGGATGTACAACTCATAATATCTCGGGAATACGTAATGCCCGATGAGATTCTCGGCGTAGTATCCGGTGAGGGCGTAATCCATCTCGGTGTTCTTCAATATCTTAGCAGGGTTCTGGGTATGATACTCGCGATACACTCGTTGATCTTTTCGATCCGCCCACCTCTTGAACAGTGCCTTCGGATCTTTGATTATAGATCCCTTAATGATGCCATCATTCTCCAAATTCCTGAGCACCTTGTGAGTCCATCCGAAAGCAACTTCCGCCTCCTCGGCGACGCGATACCAGCTCATTTTCTTGATCTCACGACTGAGAAATACTCTGTAAATCCGCTCTACTTTATCCACATAGGGAGGGCGAGAGATATCGTTTTTTTCAATTACTTTCATCAATATATCTCATTTTATATGTTATATTTATACATGACGGATATATCTGCTTTGGTTAATGCTATTTCAATATGACGGATATATTACTGAATCTGGAATTTCTAGTATATTGGTGCAAATTAGAGCTCTCTTTTGACTCAATTTTATTTGACTATTATCTGAATGGACACATTCGACGCACCCATTGCAGTTCTCGCAATCATCACAGTTGCTGCTGATGTTGTTCATGTTGTTGATGATGATGATGCTAATTAGGGGGGTGGAGGAGGCAATTTGCGTCGGGAGCGGAAGCTGTAGGGGGAGGAAGCGGAGGCGGGTTCCAGAAGAAGAAGGAGAAATTCAACAAGAACAACAATAAGAATGACACCGACGAGGACGAGGAGGAGGATTCATCTACTCCTGTTCCGGAGTGGTTATCACTCCTTGAGAAAAAGCCTCTGTGTTAACCCTATTTGAATAATACAACCAGTGAATTATATTGTATTTTGAGAGTTAGCATGTTAAGAAAAAGTTGGAAGGGTTTTGGAGCGTTCTCCACGAAAATCCAATCTGCAATCTACGAATTTTGCCAGTGAGAAAAAAGTGGGCCCAGCCGGATTTGAACCGGCGATCTGCGCTGTGTGAGAGCGCCGTCATAACCGCTAGACCATGGGCCCTTATATTTCTGGCTAATTGCGCCGTTTTTTAAATACATTTCCGAGAAAATACCCCAATTCACTTCCCGTTCAGGTAAAAATCATCATATAGTAAAGCTCGCCAATTCAGGAGGCTGGGAGAATATGAAAGCGAATCTTAAAGGCAAGAAAATCGACATCCCAGCAGTATGGTGGGAGGATGGAAAGGTTGCTGCTATTGATCAGACCATTCTTCCTAAAAGGGTTAGAATTGTGAGATTCACTGATTATCGGGAGCTGGCCAAAGGAATAAAAAGCATGACCATCCGAGGTGCTCCAACGATTGGCGCCGCAGCCGCATATGGAATTGCTCTTTCTGCCAGTAGAGGCGAAAAGATCCAGAAAGCTGCTCGGATTCTCAAAGCTACCAGACCAACTGCACACGACCTTTTCTACGCCATTGATTGGATGCTTTCACATCTCGATAATCCTGTTGAATCTGCAGAGCAATATGCCTCTGAGATCGTCGCGAGGTGCAAGAAAATCGGATTGCACGGTATGAAGCTAATAAGGAACGGCTCGAAGATATTAACTCACTGCAATGCTGGCGCCCTTGCCACTGTTGACTTCGGAACCGCATTGGCGCCCATGCGCCTTGCGCGAAGAAATGGCAAGAATTTCTTTGTATTCGTTGATGAGACTCGACCGCGGCTCCAAGGGGCAAATTTGACCTCTTGGGAACTCACGCAGGAAGAAATCGATCATGCAATTATTGCTGACAATGCCGCCGGCCACTATCTGAAATCCGAGATAGATCTGGTCATCGTTGGAGCGGATAGAGTAGCGGTGAATGGAGATACCGCAAACAAGATCGGAACCTACGAGAAAGCCGTGGTAGCTAGAGCAAATAATGTCCCGTTCTATGTGGCAGCTCCGATTAGCACCTTTGACCCAAACATTTCCGGAGAAGGAGAAATACCCATCGAGCACCGCTCTTCCTCCGAAGTTCTGAGAATAGGAGATGTCAGAATCGGCCCGTCGAAGGCGAAGGCGCTTAACCCAGCGTTTGATGTAACACCCGCCAACCTCATAACTGGCTTCATAACAGAGAAAGGGATTTTAAAGCCAACTGAAATTACGAAGATCCTGCGAAAAGAATATGGCCAATAACCTTTTTTGACGTCATACCTCATACGAGGTCACGAAAATGATACTCGTCACCAAATGGTTTGGAACATTTCTATGCAAGCCTGGCAAGGTAGTAGATGTGAAGCTCTTCCCCAAGGATGTCGACTCTCTGGCTGCCAGAATGAAGCGCATGAGAATGAGAGAAATTCTCGAGGAGGAGCGCGCGCTCGGCAGCCAGGCATCGGCTGTCGCCGAAAAACGCCTGGGAAGCATTGCAATGGTTGTTGCGTTCGATTCATCCTTCATAAGAGCTGAAAAATACGGCTTCGATATCGAACTTCTCAAACAGGTCAGCATGAAATTAGCCAGGGAATCTCTGGCCGAGAAGGATCCAAGCGCGTACATCACCGAACAGATACGAGCTCTTGATGACCTCATCGCGACCTGCAATCTCATGTCCGAGCGGCTGAGAGAATGGTATGGACTCTATTATCCAGAACTTGAAAAGTTCGTGGATGATAGGAGATACATCGAGCTGATCGCCAAAGATCCTCGAAGAGAGAGCATAGCAATGGCTATCGGGAGAGAGAGCGTCGAAAGCGTGGGAGCCGATCTCGACGATGAAGATTTCGAGGCTATCCAGATATTGGCACGTTCTGCACTAGAGCTGTTCAAAGCACGCGAGCATATAGAGTCATCAATACAGCGAAAGATGAAGGCCGAAGCGCCTAACCTGGCAGCGGTTTCCGGACCGATTATCGGTGCGAGGCTGATTTCATTGGCGGGCGGACAGGCGCGCCTTGCGGGCATGCCTGCAAGCACAGTGCAGCTGCTGGGCGCCGAGAAAGCGATGTTCAGACATCTGAAAGATAATAGCCGCCCTCCAAAGCACGGCGTGATCTTCCAGCATTCATTTATCCATAAGGCACCCTACTGGCAAAGGGGGAAGATCGCCAGAGCTCTCGCGGGTAAGATTTCCATTGCCGCAAAGACCGATTTCTACGGAGATAGGGATATCGCCTCGGAGCTAATGAGCTCCCTCGAGAGCAGGATCGAAGATATTCGAAGTCAACATTCCCAGCCTCCAAAGAGAGCTGCCAGAAAGGGAAAGAAAAAGCGATCGAAAAAAGCGGGAAAGGTTATTTAACATCAGATGATTACGGCTCCTTGGTTGTCTGTGTGTCTTGGGAACTGGTAGAGGTCAGAGAGCTGAGGCAAGGGCGATATATCAGCCTCGATAACGAGCCGTGCAAGATAATTAGCATGACGACATCCAAACCTGGGAAGCACGGAGAGGCAAAAGCGAGGATCGAGGCGATAGGACTTTTCGACGAGAGCAAGCGGAGTGTCGTATATCCCGTCAAGCACAAGGTCCGGGTGCCGATGATAGATAAGCGTCAGGCTCAGGTGATTGCAATAATGGGTGATGAGGTTCAGCTCATGGATCTGGAGACATATGAGACCTTCCAGCTACAGATAGAAGAGGAATTCAAGGGAAAGCTGCAGCCCGGAAAGAATATCCAGTATCTGTTTGCCATGGGGCGGAAAAGGATTACGAGGACCTAAACCGATCCACTTGTTAATATGGTTCAATCACAGTAATCAAGCAATCTATTGTTTTTTCGGCAGCATCGCCCTTCCCGAACGGATTGCTCTTTGCCTGCTTGGGAAACCCTTGATTGACATAATCTCGTACTACTGAGAGAACCTTTTCCGATTCAGTCCCAACGACGGTAGCGTGTCCGCTGGCAACTGCCTCAGGGCGCTCGGTCGAAAGCCTGAGGACAAATACCTTCTTGTTGATTGACGGTGCTGTAGCCTCCTCCTGTATTCCGCCCGAATCTGTCATAATAAATAGACAGTGCTTCATGAGCACCAGAAAGTCAAAGTATCCAACGGGATCAATCAGCTGCACATTCGAGGAGCTCTCGATCTTCTTGGCAAGCTCATTATCTCTGAGAAGTTTCCTGGTTCGCGGATGAATCGGGTACACCACAGGTATTGGACAGAGATCGAAAATCTCCACGAAATTGCTCAGAACCTGAGGATCATCTACATTCTCTGTACGATGAGCGGTGACGAGGCAGAAATCTTCGAAGCTAATGCTTGAAAGTATATTCGAGCGCTTTTCTGCCAGCGGTAAATATCTGTTGCAAGCATCGATCACTGTGTTGCCTGTCATGAATATCTTACCGGGAACATCCTCTCTTCGCAGATTCTGAACTGATGGCTCTGTTGGGGCAAAAAGTATTGAGGAGAGATGATCGGTTAATCGTCTGTTATGCTCCTCTGGCATGCGCAGATCATGACTTCGCAATCCCGCCTCCACATGGCCGACAGGATAGCCCGCCTTGGTACTTGCGAGAGCACCGGCGAGTACGGTGTTTGTATCCCCTTCGACCAGCACGACAGATGGATTTGTGACCAATAGATCCTTCTCGATAGAAACCATCGCTCTGGCAGTCTGCTCAGCGGGGGTACCTGATCCGACACCAAGGAAGCAGTCAGGACGGGGTAGGCCGAGCTCGTCAAAGAATATTTCCGAAAGAGACCTATCATAGTGCTGGCCTGTATGAATAAGCCGGAAGGGGATGTCCCTTCTCTTGAGCTCGAAAACAATCGGGGCCATTTTGATTATTTCTGGACGCGTCCCAATGATAACTGATATGCTCATTGTTTGGATAATGTCGCTATAGATAATAATTTCGCTGACGACTTCTAGTTACTTTGAAATTATTGGAGGAGGCTATCTGCTCTAATTGAATAAGCCGCGGTTGCGACGAAAAATAAAGGGTGAATAATTTGCCAGGGACAAATTCTAGGCGTTTATATTTTGCCAATTCAGCGTATAGGGATTCGAAGTATGTTGTATTCGGAGTGCCTTATGATAAAACCTGCACCTTCCGAAAGGGGACACGATATGGTCCATCTGGAATTAGAGATGCCACTGCCAACTTCGAGTCGCACATGTTCGAATACAAGCTTGATCTCATAGATATCAATGTCCACGATGCTGGCGATCTCGATGTAGGCGATGCGACACCGGGTGAGATGGTAGAACATGTGAACAGATTCTCTAAAAAGATAATCGCAGATGGCAAATTTCCAATCCTTCTTGGCGGAGAGCACAGCGTCTCCCCGGGCTGCGCAACGGCGTTCGATGATATTGCCGTGCTCGGAATAGATGCCCATGCGGACTATTATGAAGAATACGATTATGACAAGAACAACCATGCCTGTGCGATGAGGAGAATGGTTGATAAATTCGGTGAGGACAGAGTCTTATGGGTCGGCGTTCGGTCAATCGGCAAGGAGGAGTGCGAATGTTATCCCAGAATACTGGATTCCTTAGCTATAATGAAGAACGGCATAGAGTGGGCAATTGCAGAGATAGATAAGCGACTTCCAAATGGGAAGATCTACATTTCATTGGACATCGATGGAATTGATCCCGCCTACGCCCCCGGTACTGGTACCCCTGTCCCATTCGGACTAACGTCGCTCGATGTGAAGCGGATCATTGATCATCTGGCACCGAGACTTGTCGGCTTTGATGTCGTGGAGGTATCTCCCCCCCTTGACAGAGGGATAACAACAAATTTGGCCGCATACTTTGTCATGGAAGCGATCGCAGTGACTCATATTGCAGGTCTGAAAAAGGCTAGCCGATGAGAGCCTTCAGCTTCTCCACATATTCTCGCACCAGATCGGCCGCTTTCTCCACGGACCGAGCTTGAGAAAATATTCGGATAATTGACTCCGTGCCAGAAGGTCGAATCAGCACCCAATCATCGCCCTCAAAAATCTTCACTCCATCTGTCAGGTCTACCGTCTTATCCTGCAAGGAATCAACGAGAGAAGATAGAATCTGCTTTTTTCTATCGTCCGGACACTCAACCTTCCTCTTCACCTGATGATAGACGGGTAGCTCACGGAGAAGCTCTGAAAGCGCTCCTTGCTCGGCGACCAGCTCTGCCATGAGTGCTGCGGTCATAGCCCCATCTCGGCAGTATTGATGCTTTGCGAGAAGGAGTCCTCCGTTCTCCTCACCGCCGAAGACCGCACCCAACTCCATCATTTTCCTGGCGACCACAGGTGACCCAACTATAGTTTGCACAATCTTCCCCCCGTGCTTTCTCACCATATCGGAGACGCAATCGCTCGTGGCAATGGTCGATACCACATATGCCCCGGGATTTTTTGAAACGATATATCCAGCAAGAAGGGCAAAGGACCTATCGCCCATCACATAGTTACCTCTGTCATCCACGAAGATAGTCCTGTCCGCGTCGCCGTCGTGGGCCAAGCCAAATGATGCAGCCTCAGCAATAACCCTCTCCATCAGCGATACAAGATTCTCGGGCGTCGGTTCCGACATATGCCCCGGAAAGCTTCCGTCAGGCTGGGCATTCAGGCTCACCACTTCGATGCCAAGCTCGGTGAAGAGTGCTGGTGTCACAAGACCTCCAGCACCGTTTGCGCAATCGATGACGACCTTAAGCCCCGCACTTCGTATGATCTCCTGATTCACCATGCGCTTGATACCCTCGGAATAGCGATTGTTTCCGTTCTCGTCCTTCCTCAAAAGGCCGACAGATTGCCAATCAGCGGTTCGATACTGCTTGGAAAAGTAGATGTTCTCTATCTCCAGCTCCTTCGTGAAATACAGCTCTGTGCCATCGGAATCGATCACCTTGATGCCATTGAACTGCGGAGGGTTGTGAGAGGCGGTGATAACCACACCTGCCACTGTATTCGATTTGGCGACAGCATATTGAACGGCGGGCGTTGGCGCCATTCCTATATCGAGAACATCGCTTCCGGATGAGAGAAGGCCTGCAATTACCGCATTGTTAAGCATATCGTTCGATGTTCTCGAATCCATTCCGATTACGATCTCACCCTTAAAACGGGTGCCAATCGCCCGACCCATATTCAGTGCAAAAGAGGCGGTCATATCAGTGCCAACAATTCCCCTGATCCCATTTGTTCCGAATAGCCGTCTCTGATCAGCGATATCCTCTTCACCTGCGGGCATCAGAATGAGATTGCAACCGCAACATAAATTATATTGGCTGAAAGAAGCGAGGAGGGCCTTTTTCCGGCAATGAGAATAATTTAGGAATGGGCATATAAATAATAAAGGCCTCATATTGTCAGTGAGGATATACTGCGGTTTGAGACAGTTATGAAATATATGAAATAAGAGCAATTAGATATCTCCCCTGGCAATCAGAAGGGAGCGGGGAAAATGGGCTTCAAAGAATGGATTATTCCTCAGGAAAAATACTTCTTTCGACTTCTTTCAAAGCAATCAGATATTGTCTTAAAATGCGTGCAAGCCATTTCGGATCTAGTGCGCGATCCAAGAGATCTTGCAGCGAAATCAATGGCTATTGAGGAGATCGAAAGCGAGGGAGATAGCATTGTGCACGAGGTTGTCGAACTTCTGAACAAGACTTTTGTAACTCCGATCGACCACGACGATCTTTCGAAGCTGACACAGAAAATGGATGATGTAATCGATTACATGGAGGCGGGCGCAGTCCGAATCAGATCGTATGAAATCAAGGAGATCCCAGCTTCTATGATAGATCTGGTCGATGTACTGATGAAGCAGGTTGAAGAAGTGCATGCTGCCATTCACGGGCTATCAAACATGCATAAAAGCAATGATCTGCTGGAAAGATGTGTGGAAGTAAATCGACTTGAGAATGTTGCCGATGATATTACACACAGTGCAGTTGCGGGATTATTCAAGTTGGATGATATCAAGATGATCATAAAGCTCAAAGAAATTTACGAGCTCCTGGAGGAGGCAACAGATTACTGTGAGGATGTCGCGGATGTTGTGAAAGACGTCGTCATCAAGAACGCGTAGTTGAGGTGCGGGAAAATAATGTTTGAATTGCTTCTCGTTTCTGAACTCGCCTTAATAGCGATTATTTTGGTTTGGGCGTTCGAATTCGTGAACGGTTTTCATGACTCTGCGAACTCAATCGCAACTATTGTGGCAACCAGGGTCCTCACACCAGTGAAGGCGGTTGCCTTTGCCGCAACTCTGAACTTCTGCGGAATTTTAATTGGTGTGGAGGTCGCGAGGACTATCATGCAGGGAATTATTGATTCGGAGCTGATTGACTCATTAGAGATTCCTTTCTTGCCTCTGATACTTTGCGCAATTCTCGGAGCTATTATTTGGGATCTCATTACATGGTGGTTTGGAATTCCGACCTCCAGCAGTCATGCTTTGATCGGAGGTCTATTGGGAGCCGGTGGCGCGGCAGCAGGGGTAGGAGTAGTAGTATGGTCTGGAACCTTGAAAACAGGCGCGTTCATAATAATATCTCCAATTGCAGGATTGATAATAGGATTCCTAGTCGTTGCGGTCGTCATCAACCTGATGAGGAAAAAGAAAAGAACAATGGCAAATAAATGGTTCAGGAAACTTCAGCTCGTTTCATCTGGATTCTATTCTCTAACCCATGGTGCAAACGATGCTCAAAAGGGTGTGGGCATACTCATGATGATTCTACTCGCAGACGGAGTTATTACTCAAACACAATTTGATGGTTTTTCAGTTTGGGGCACACCTTGGGTGGCAATTACTTGCTATTCTTTTATTGCACTTGGCACATTCTTCGGTGGATGGAGGATCGTCAAGACACTGGCTGCCAGAATAACGAAACTGGAGCCATATCAGGGGTTCAGCGCAGAGACGGGTGCGGCTTCGATACTCGCAGCGACCGCTTTTCTTGGTATTCCTGTAAGCACCACGCACACCATATCTGGTTCAATAATGGGAGTGGGCGCCGCAAGAAGGCTTTCCGCTGTGAGGTGGGGGGTTGGCAGACGCATAATATTCGCTTGGATTGTAACAATACCCGCCGCCGCTACAATCTCAGGTTTGTTATTCCTCTCATATCTTCACTTCTTCGCCTGAGAATTAATCCTCTGTCTCAGGCAGCTGTGCAAAAACCATATCCTTAATCTGCGTCCCATTGGGAATTTGGTAGTTCTCGTCGACTATACAGTTCTCCAGCCGACAGTATCGTCCAATTCTAGACCCACACAACAACACTGAATTAATAATCTCACTTTCATCGAGTATCACTGATCCCGATCCCACATAGGCTCCTGGTCCGATGCGAGCGTTCACAATTCTGCATTCGGGCTCAATACAGAACGGCCTTATCAGATTAGAATTATAAGTATAGGCGCTCTCGGCGACATACCAGTCGGATTGCTTCATAAGAGCCAGATGAGCCTCAATCAGCCCCTCTGGCGTTCCACAATCTGCCCAACAGCCCTCGAAGGTGAATCCGTACATCCCCTTTGATATAAGCTTTGGAAAAATCTCGCGCTCCATTGAAATGAACCCCGGGCCGATTTCGTCAAGAACTTCGGGCTCCAGCGCGTATGCGCCCGCGTTGATCAATCGGGAAAATGCCTCCTCTCGCTTGGGTTTTTCCTGGAAGCGAATAATCCTGTTATTATCATCCAGCTGAGCAACTCCGTACGGCGTGGGATCCTCCACCTCCCAGAGGGTAATAGATGCTACGCCCCCTTTGCTCTTGTGAAAAGCCACAAACTCGGATAGATCGACAGAGGCGACTATGTCTCCGTTGAGCACTAAAAAGGTTTCTCCGCGATCGATCTCCGCTTCAACGTTCTTAACCGCTCCTGCAGTTCCAAGAGCTTCTGGTTCATCCATGATCTCAATATTCACTGAGAGATCCCTCTGAGCGATAAACTCCTCCATCATATCCCGCTTGTAGTTGACCGGGATGATGAGATTATCGACCTCCGGAGGAAGGGCATCAATCACATGCATCATGAGAGGTTTACCCATTACTGGTACTAGCGGTTTCGGCAGACGATATGTGAGCGGCCTCAGCCGCGTGCCAAACCCGCCGACCAGCATTACAGCCTGCATGCCTGGTGTATTGTAATAACCCTGACAAAATAGTTTTGGATGTTTCGAGCGGATATTGTTTAAAGATTTTCTTGAATATAAGAGGGCATGTGATTGGTTAGCAGTCGATTTTCTCGTCAATAGATAACTTGTTGCATATTCAAGAGAAAGCGCTGCATTATCAGGAGAGCGGTGTAATGCTCACCACATTATTGCCCCTCAATATCACGGTCCCCAGACGCTTGACCTGATCGGCGGTAGTCTCCTCCGTATTCTCGAGGACCATATTGAGGTAATCATCAAACCCGATCAAGGTTCCCTCTAAAATTCTGTTATCTTTGAGCAAGAGTGACACTCGTTTATCCACTGACTTCTCTAAAAGACTGAGAGGCATTACCATCCGAAATCACAGCTGGATATTGCAGATAAATCTATATAATGTTTTTCGGGCAAGAACTCATTTTCAAAGAGATGAGAAGGCTTCACTTTTTGCTCGATCAACTCTTGAGACGATCCTTAAACCATGCCTTTACCTCGGCACGGGAGCGCGCATCTATACTAAAATATTCGATGAATTTCTTGGTAGTTGTGAGTTCGAAGCTTCTGTTTTTTGGGTGTGCGCGAATAAGTCCTTTTTCTACTAGCTGCCTGACACATTCGTATGTCTTAGAGCCGGCAATATCAGATAGTTTGCTGCGAAGTATCGGCTGATAGTATCCGATCAGGGAGGCGATCTTGAGAACATCCTTCGATAGCTTGGGACTCGCCAAAGGAGCCACCTTGGGCCGATACTCGTCCTTTATCTGCATGGAATATTTCGCACCTATCTTCACAATCTCTATTGCCTGATCGTCGGAATCGTACCGTTCCTGAAGCCGTCTCAGAGCAGATCTGATCGTTCTCTGATCGAGAGCCTGAACCGCCTGAATCTCTTTCACTGAAATAGGTTTTCCTGAGATGAAAAGCGCCGCTTCGACAAGCCTGTCGCTCTCACTGGTCACTTTACCACCGTCGAGTCCTCAATTTCGCCGCCGAGGGATGAGAGATCAATAACGGATTCATCGTTCTGTACGGTGACCGTTTCCACTGGAGATGAGAGCTCCACGAAGATCTCCCCGTAAGGAGGTTTTTTCTGATGGAGTATAATCTTCTCCATCTTGGTCAGGAAGAGAATGCTCAGAAATACAGCCACCCTATCCTCCTTGTCTTCCCGGTACAAATCAGAAAGAGCAATTGAACCAGAACCTAAGCTCATGATGCGTTTCCAGGTCTCGGCAATATCCTCTTCGAGCGTATCATTATGTGCTTTGTCATCGAACTCCCTATGCCTATACTTCTCGAGATATTTCGCGATCTCCTCTCGGACATCCGCCTCTTTCTTTGCCTCCTCAAAGGCATCAAGAAGCTCCAAAAGAGATACCTGCCGTTGGGATATTGGTCGCCTCACTGCCTCATTGAGCTCGAGAGCCCCCTGCATGATAGATATTGCCGGTGCGGGCTCATCGAAGTCCGCAAGCATCGTGATGGCTTCAGTATCCCAACTTTCGAAGAAGTTCTCGACCTTCTCGGGCTCATCCACTCTGACGAGAAGATCCTCTGTCTGCAGCCGGAGGATCTCCCAGGCCATATAGATCAGCTTGCCCGCAACGAGCAGGTTGATCTCTTCGGTCTTTCGGACCTTTCCGAGGTACATCTTGCAGAACTCGAGCAGATCGATCTCCCACGGATTCAACCTGTTTTGAATGACGAACTCAAATGCCAGCGAGACGCTTCTTTCGAAGGAATCGTCTGAGATAAGGTGAAGGCCTTTCTGTATCTGCTCAACCATTTCAACATAGTTTTCCAGCCTCTCTCCCTTCGCTTCGTCATCCTCATCTTCTATCAGAGATCGGTGAAACATCAGATGGGCGAGGATCGACTCGCACTCCTCATTTATCATCTCACATCAGGCCTCCTCAACGATCTCTGGCTCAGGAGTTTCCGGAATGTCAATACCGATATTGGGCTTCATGATGATCTGCGAAACGCCATTGCTCTGGAGCGTCGCACCTATTATGTGATCGACCTCCCGGAGGGTGACTTTTCTGAGAGATACCTGTAGGAACTGAGCATTCACAGAATTCTTCGCGATCGTCCGGGCGACATTTTCCGCGTTCACGCTATCAAGAAACATATCCACCTCATCGAGCACATAAAATGGAGAGGGCAGATAGTGCTGAATAGCGAATATGAACGATAGGGCAGTGAGGCTCTTCTCACCCCCGCTGAGCGCTTCCAACCTCAGGCTCTTTCTGTTCCGCGGCCGCGCCTTGATTATCAGCCCGCCAGAAAGAGGAGCCTCGGGGTTCTCAAGTATGAGCTCGGCCTCTCCTCCGCCCGAGAGCTCAACGAATATCCTGCTGAAGTTCTCCTTGATAGAATCATAAACCCTCAGCAGACCGATCTTCTTCTTTTCGTTCATCTCATCCACGAGCTTGATCAGGTTCGATCTCTGCTTTTTCAGCTGCGATATTTCCGATTTGACGGAGTCGTATCTCTCCCTCTTCCCATCGTAGTCCTCAATAGCCCGCAGATTCACTACTCCCAGCGAGTTCAGCTCACTATCGCACTTTTGAATGATCTCCTTCAGCTCGATAACGGGTGGCAGCTTCTGATCGGAGAGATCGACTTTGTAACCCGAAAGCTCTGCGATCAACTCAGCAAGCGCACCATCTACAGCTCCCTGCTTCGTCTTCAGGCCAATCACAAGATCGTAAGTCGTCTCGATCTTCGCCCGTGCCTTATCGATATCTGCATCCATAACGGTCCGTTGCTTGTAGAGCTCGTCCCGCTCGGTTCTCAGCCTCTCCATCTCGGCGCCCATTGATTGCTCGATCTTCCGGAGGGCATTGAGCTCGGTCTTCAATGCTTGGATCTTCTTCTCATTCTCCTCTATCCGGCTCCTGTGCTCCTCACTGCGCTCGGCAGCTGATTGCAGCGATGATTCAATCTCCTTTTTTCTCCGCTCCACCAGTTCTATCTGCTTGGAGGCGGTATCTCTTTCAGAAACGAGGGTGGCGATCTCCGCACTGAGCTCAACAATTCGATTCTCCGTTTCCTTCAGTTTCTTGGCAACCTTCTTTGGAGCAGTCTTTTGGATTGTCTCCCTCAGATCGTCTCTATTCTTCTTCAGCTTTGATATGCTGGTTTCCGCGCCTTTCAATTCTGTAGAGGCCTCGTCGAGCGAATCGAGCGAATCTGATAGCTCCTTTCCTTTTACGTCCAGTTCTTCCCTAACGTTCTGAATCTTCTGGACGAACTCCTTATTCTTGATCTCAATTGATGCGAGCTTAGCGTCCCGTCCGCTATCGCTCATGCTGATGCTTTTCAGCTGCTCTTCAAGAGCATTTAGCTCTTCCTTCAATTCCCACAGGCGCGCATTGGCCTTTTCTGCCTGTTCAGTGGCCTTTCTGAGATTCTTCGCGACCTTCTCGATCTCGCCTGCTGAAGGAGCGGAAAATCTCGTACCCCGCTTATTGAGCGTCCCACCGATCATCGCTCCCGATGCCTCGATGAGCTCTCCATCAAGCGTAACGATCCTTATTCCGCCCATCATGGCTCGCGCTTCTGACAGATTATTAACAACGATCGTATCCCCCAGTACGAACCAGAGTGCGGTGCGATATTTCTCATCAAACTCGACGAGATCTATCGCATGTCCGAGCGATTTTTTTGCCGCGAGTATCGCTTTGCCTCGCGCCTTTCCCAAGACCATCTTGTTGAGAGGTAGGAAGATGGCACGTCCGAGCTTGTTCTTCTTGAGCACAGTAATGCACTGAGCAGCAATCTCATCGTTATCGACTATCACTGCCTGCAACCTATTGCCAGCAGCAACTATCAGCGCGGTCTCGAACTTCTTATCTACCTTGCAGAGCTCGGAGACAGATCCATGAATTCCCTTTATTTGCCCCTTATCTCGCGCCTCGATAATTCGACCGACGGATGCAGTATACCCTTCGGCAACCATTCTCGCGGCATCTGCCTCAGCCTTCAGCTTGTTGTACTCTCTCATGAGGCTCTTGATCGACTCCTCGAGCTCCTGTGATTCTCTGAGAAGCTTTTTCTCCTCGTCACGCTTGGCGCCGATCTCCTTCTCCAGTTTCTTCATCTCTTTCTCGAGGCTCTTCCTGTCCCCGCTCAGCTCCTTGACAGACCATTCGGCATCTTTGAGCTCGAATTCGTATGTTTTCTTGTTCTCCTCGAACTCGGCAATCTCGCCCCTTATTCGATCAATCTTGCTCGTGAGCTTATCTTGCTCAATGGCCAGCATTCTGAGACGATCCTCTTTTGATGTAATCTCATTCACGAGCTGCTCCAGCTTTTCCTGCATCTCTCCAAGCCTCGAGTCAGATTCGGAGACCTTCTCTTGTTTTTGGGCAAGCTCTGACTTCAGCCGCTCAAGCTCATCATTTCTCTCGTCAGCCTTCGCGGAGCTCTCATCCCTCTTTTTTGTCAGCTCATCGAGCTCCTGGCCGATCTTATCGAGCTCTTCCTTGAAGCTCTTGCTCTCATCGGCAAGGAGCTTCAGCTGCTCCTCTGAGGTAGTAATAGCATCCTCAGCCCGTGCCAGATCGATGCGAATCTGGTCGAGCGTCTCCTTGATTTCGCGGGCGCTTTCCCCGCCTGACTCGATGATTTTATCATCGACCTCTGTGAGCTGTCCATCGAGCTGTTTGATCTTTTTCTCCGCGCTTTCAATCTCCTGCAGGAGCTGTTTCTTCTCCTCTTCGTAGCTAACAATCTGGTTTTGGACGGAGAGTATCTCCCGCTCGACCTCCTCCTTTTTCTTAGCGGCCAGCTGCGCCTTTGAGAGCATCAGTTTGTCCCTCAGATCTCTGTACTTCATGGCGCATTCTCTGTCCGCTTCCAGCTGATTCATCTGTTTTTTTATTTCTGAAATAATTATTTTTAATTTCTCAATATTATTTTCTGCTTCCTGCCGCTCCCTCTCCGCACGGGCGATATCATCGTCAAACCTGCTAATCCCAGCAATATCATCCAGAATGCGTCTCCGATCGACATTTCCCATCTCGACGATCTTCGTGATATCTCCCTGCTGAACGAAGTTGTAACCATCGGCGGATATGCGAGCATGCGCGAGAAGCGATTCGATCTCTCCAAGAGAGGATTTCTTGTCGTTGAGATAATAATATGAATAGTAGCCATCCACACTTTCAGACAGCTTGACAAGTCTGGTTAGTTTCACAGTTTCTGAGTCGAAGGGTATCAGCCTATCTGAATTATCGAAATAAAGGCTTACTTTGCATCCTGTCGCAGGCTTGCTAGACTTACCACCATTGAAAATCAGGTCAGTTAATCTCCCTGCCCTGATGACTCGCGAACTTCTCGGCCCCAGCACAAATAGTATGGCATCAGAAATGTTCGATTTTCCAGCACCATTTGGCCCGGTGATAGCTGAATATCCCGGCAGTAATGGTATCCGGGTCTTATGGGCAAAGGACTTGAAGTTCTCGAGCTCTATTTCTTTAAGATACATGATATCAGCTCCTTCTAAGGACGCAAAAACTCGATCATCTCACGAGGATAACCCGAGGTCATTCTGCATCCCATCCTTAGGGTCTGACAAGCGTCGGACGAAATACTGAATGGTTTTTGAGAATATAATGTTTTCTTCTAATAATAATGCATGACAAGATATTCCAGTGTAGAGTGATATATCGAAGTTAGTAAAGAGCATAGGAAAGCTAGAAGACAATCTGATAGACAAATATCAAAAAATCGATTAGATATTTCATTCTCTATTATCGATCTCAGAATATGCCTGAATAAGCTTTAAAGCCTGATTCTCCCAGTTGTACACTCTCTCAAAGGCCGCTCGCCCTCGCTTCCCCATCTCCATTAGTTCGACTGGAGATGAAGCGATGTGATCCAGCAACTCAACAAATGAACCTTCATCGAAATCACAGATGAAGCCACACTTTTCTGAAAGCACAATCCTCGCGGAGCAACTTTCTTGTGTGACTATCGACGGAATTCCCAGCGCCATTGCCTCGAAGAGACGCAGAGGAGTTGAGATCATGTAATTCTTATTCGCAGGATCCAATAGGATTACCATTGCATCGCATTCGGCTGAATAACGCATTACTTCATCATGCGTACGTTTTCCAATGAAATCGATTCTCTCAGAGCTGGCAGCAAGCTTTCTGATTATATCTGCCAGAGTTCCTTCACCGCCGATGGTTAACAAGAAGTCAGACCGTCTTGAGATAGTATCAATTGACTCAATCAGAAACCTTCCAGGCTCTAATGAGCCGAAATATCCGAGCTTGAAAGGCCCTCCTTTGGCTGATTTACTCTCATCAATGAGTAACTCTGATTTGGCAGGACAATTCAGAACAACAATGGCGTTCGTCGCGCCAATGAGGGAAGCAATCTCCTCTGCGGCAATAACTATAGAATCGGTTTTTCTAATGAGATATCTTTCAACTATTCTTGTGAGCGCTGAGATAAATGATGGAACATCATCTGAAATCATATCAGAATAGGATTCGTGCGCATCATAGACCAGCTTGGCTTCTCGAATACGACTCATTAGGAAAGCAATGGGAAGCGTATCTAAATCATGTGCATGTACGATCGAGAAATCGATTTTTCTCGAAGAGAGAAGACAGGAAATCCAAAAAATCGGAAGCTTAAGTAGGAAGATGAAGAAGGTTCTCTTTTGACAGTTTGGGCCGATCATAAAGACTCTACTTCCGAAATCGGTCTCGAAATGCTGATCAGATTCACGATCACGATTCCACGAAAATATTGATATCTTGTGACCGGCAGCGGTGAGAGATCTGGCCTCCCTGTTAACCCTGGTATCGCCGATAAATGGCCTTGTCAACAACATCAGAACATTTGCCATTAGTTGATAGAAAGAAAGAATCGATATTTAACTGTCACCGAGAACTCAGCAATTGCTCGTGTTGGGTATTCCGTAATCCCAACTAATCACGTATTGCTCATATCCAATGATGTGACCATTCATTGAAATCCGTTGTATTTCTTAAGAGTTATGAATGGATGTATGATTGAATACCCGAGTAATGGTACTCAAAATAACACTGAAGCATCATTTCTAGATATTTTCCTTCATCCATTCAAAAGTCTTCTTGAGGCCATCCTGAAATTTCGTCTTAAATTCGAATCCCAGTGATCGAATCTTTGAATTGTCGATATCAAATTTTTTAATATCTCCAACCATCCAATCTGCATAATTGATTGGGACTTCCTTACCCAGCAATTCAAAAAGGGTATCCACCAGCTGTTTAATGGTTACATTAATTCCGGATGCGCAGTTATAAACTTCGCCGTCTGCATTCTTTGATTCAGTTACCAGCAGGTTGGAATCCACGACGTCCTGGACATATGTGAACGATCGTTCTTGAGTACCGTCACCATTGATCGTTACTGGAATGTCACTCAGTATTCTGTTGATGAATATTGAAACCACACCTCCGGCATCCGAGAAATCTTGCTTTGGTCCGTAGACATGGAAATATCTCAGAACAGTCGTATTCAATCCGTATAAATGATGAAAGACATTTACATATTTCTCCCCGGCCAGTTTGCTGACTCCATAGTAGGATGTTGGATTCAGGGGATGGTCTTCCTTCTGCGGTAGTATGAATCCCTCTCCATATACAGAACCGGTTGACGCATGGATAAATTTCTTCACACCTCTATCTCTGGATAGCTCCAAGAGATTAAAGGTGCCTTTCGCATTGATTTCGAGATCTCTTCGAGGATCATTCAGACAGATAGTCTTTTTAGAAGCTGCATTGTGAAATATCGCATCGATATCGACCACATATTTTTTCAACTTCTCACGATCGCATATATCGCACTCAATCTCCTGGAAATTCGGATTATCTTTGAACTCGATAAGATTTTCCCTTTTCCCGGAGAGATAGTTATCGAGGCTGATGACTTCCACATCTTTCGAAAGAAGCTCTGAGACGATATGGCTCCCGATAAAGCCCGCTCCTCCAGTCACAATTGCTCTATCGATTTTCATTAGAATTCCTCATTTGTCTTTAAACTCAGGACACATTGATATTATATCCAGCCTTAATTAGATGCTCACATAAGGATGCCATACACCAAGATCCCCACCAAAGAGAATACTCGACTAAATCAGATTTGGGTCTAATACTGGAATTGACATTTTGACCATACCAGGAGTTCTTGTAATCCTTAACAGCTTTTTCGATGATCTCATTGCTCAATTTCCTGACAGTATCGTTCCTCATATATGTGGTCAAGTTTGGTACTTCCATCGTATGCGGTGCCATATATTTCATCACGGCTTTTGATAGACCCGTCTTACGATATCTCAGCTTACGATTTTCTCTCAGAACCCTGAGGAGATCTAGATTCCAAAAGGGATAGACCCATTGTCCCTTGGTATTGAAGCAGGCCAATGCATGGTAGTAAATCCACTCGAAGTACCATTTCAAGCCGACGAAGAGGTTGAAGCTCAATGCAATCTCGTTTGATCCGAAACCAGTAAAGCTCTGCAATTTGTCATCGTTTTTCGGAATTATCCCCTCTTTCTGGCACCACTCAATAGGCTCATACCAGCAATTCACTGGGTATCCTGCGATGCTGTTGTATCTCTTGTAGGTATTTTCGAAATCGAAGCTCAGCTCATGATAATCGTTAGAATATTGTTCCTCACTTGAAATTTCTAATGTCCATTTATTCAATCGACTTCGATTATAGACAATAAATGGAAAATCACCCCAACCCTCCAACTCGAGCAATTTTTTTGTCCAGGGAGCTTCCCCATCGGCTTCAAGGAATATTAGATCTCCCAACCATGAATCTCCGTTTTCTTCATACAATTCTCTCAGGGCCGATGCAATTATCCTTGTATCATATCCCGAAGAGTGCGTGACTACGTGAAACTTACTGGAATCCCATGAAGATGCAATAGCCTTCTTCATTGCTTTAAAAATCCTATCTGCATATTGCCTGGGCGTGATGATCTTGCGATGATACTTCTCTTTCAGAAATTCGGACACCTCGGGTAGCATTATCTGTTTATAAGGGACCAAATTTACTTCTTCGAATGGGGTGTCATCACAATGAACGATCAAATCTCTGAAATGTCTTCTTCGCACCTCATCAAGAGTCTCCAAAAACAACCTTTGATTGAATTTCTTCGTTATAGTTACTTCATTAGGAAGAACTTCCAAAAAATCACTGCTCATATTATTTTCACAACGAAAATATCTCATTAATTTGTAACTTCCGTTTTCTCCCATATTTCATTTATCTCCATTTTATCGATATTTAATGGCTTCACCATTACGCCATGAATAATCAAATCCTGTACTTTTTTCTGAGACTTCTTTCGTGCCTTTTGGTTTCGATGAGACCCTGAATATTGGAAGATATACTAAGTAATATTGCCAAATCTTTTTTATTGCAACCCTCCCACTACAGATGGAATCTGATCATCGTTATCCGATTCTGGAATGTCTCTCATATTTTTCTGCAAGTTTTTGATACAGAAGAGTTATCTCTTTCATAATCTTCTCCTCGTTTCCGAATTCCTGAGCACTGGCTCTAGATTGCTTCCCGAGAGTTTTTCTTAATTTCTCATCTCTGGCTAGCGTAATTATGGCATCTGCAAGCACATTAGAATTACCTTTCGGATAGAGAAGGGCTTTACACCAATCTCCCTGGTATTCCCTCCTATCCGGCAATATCTGAGGCACACCGCAACTCATTGCCTCAATGGTATTTGTCCCTTGACCATGCCCCCCAACATCATGTCGGGGATAGAAAGTATCGACATAGATATCTGAACTTGCTATGAGAGCTGGCATTTCGGAATGGGGAATCTCAGGAATGAATTTGATATGCCCAGAGAGCTCGAATCGCTTGGCTTTTAAAAGAAATTCAGGGAGGCCCTTTTCTCTCTTCAACATAATGAACCTAACATCTGGCATTGACTCGATGACTTTCGCAATTGCATCCAAAATGACCCCAGACCGATATTCCTCATTTAGCCTTCGAGTGAAGAGGACTGTAGGATGCCCATTAACTCCCAATCTCTTCCTCAATTCTTCAGATCTAGCCTCGGGGGTAAAGATATCCATATTACAGTAGGAATGACGGATTATTATCTTCTTTTCATCGCAACCCAGTAATATAGCTCTCTCCTTTGCAAATTCGTCCTTTACGGATACAATATCCGCATTTCTGATGGCATGCTTAACTCCTGTCCTGATAAACGGATGATCAACGGAATCATGGCCGATATCATTGCCCATACCAGTTACTATCAAGGGATGATATCCTGATAATGAACCCAGAAAACCAAATCCGAATATATAATGCGCATGGACGACGTCTGGCTGGATTTTCTTTAGCAATCTAGCAGTATCTATTATTCTGGTGCTGAATGTTAAGGCCGGAATAGGTTTTCTTAGTCCTAGAGTAAATACCTTCACTCCTGGTATCTGGACTGGGCTGAAGTTAGATGTCATGATATAGACTTCATGACCTCTGTTTTTAAAATATCTGGCCCATGCCTGAACCAAACAAGAGCCTGAATCTCCGAGATAGCAGATTTTCATTTTCTCACTGCAATTTCCTTGCCATAAGCATACGATTGCGAGGATGATTCTTAAATCGTTCAATGCTAATATTCCTAAACCCTGCTTTTTCAACTAATCTCATCAAGGATGCATCTCTGAAGCACCAAATATGATGGATATCAACTTTTTTTCGGATTCCCATTTTCCAAAATATATAGCGAAAATCAATTTTTCTATCAAAATACCATATGAAAATTATCCCTTGATTTTTTAATACTCTAAAAGATTCTTCAAGAGTCTTTATTGGGTTGAGAACATGATCAAGGCTCGTTGCAAACAATATCCCATTAAAGCAATTATCTTCAAAGGGAAGTAACTCACTGATTCCTTGTACAAATGGAAACTTCCTTTCATAATCGCCGAAGTATGGATCTATTCCCATAAATTCAACGCTGCTGGTGCCTTTCATATAAGACGGGACGGGCATAACGCCGCAGCCGATATCCAAACATGTGCCATCGAATAATGATTTCTTTATGAAATCAGAAACCTCATTCGAAGAGTAGTTTTCATCGACTGAAAAAGAGAGGGTGGGTTCCTCTTGAGATGCTTTAAATTCGCTTTCTTGTAATTCGTTCCATAGCTTCTCCTTACCAGTTTCATTCCTGAAAGATATAAGATTTAAAGATGAGGAAAGAAAACATGGGATATTTCTTCTTACAGGAAAAATATTTTTTGATTTCTCCGATATTAATTGAATTCGCATATCATCTGATTTCTTGCAAACCAGTTTCTCATGAGTTAATGGGTCAATTAGACGGGGTAGCAATTTTTTAAAATTCTCGATAGTTTGTGAAGCATTACCTTCATTATAAGAAATCATCAATATTTATCCCCATTATGGCGCCTATCTCATTGACTTTTTTCTTCAAATCTTTGTCATACTCAAGATTATGTTTGAGCAATTGCTTCCACAATTTCGCCCTTTTCATCCCTTCTGGATTTGATGGAACGTCCAAAGTAGGAAGCCACACTAAAAGATATTGCCAGACCTCTTTTGCCGTAACTTTCCCACTATATGTATATGGTGTTTTTTCCTGAAGTACAACTTGTAATGTCCACCACATTCTAGATTTGTCCCAAATAAATCCAGCGAAAAAGACTGCGGAAACAATCAATAGCCATATTATTATGATTCCAACATAAGGATGACCAAATATCCCTCCGCGCCAAGCAATATAATTATACACAATCAAAGTCAAGGTGATAGATAGCATTACCAGATTCACAATAGGAGCTATCTGACTGATTCGCCAATATTGAAGCATAGCGAGTTTTTTTATGGATGAATCTTTCATTCTATCACCATTGGATTTCGGAAGTGATCTTTTCATTCTATCACCATTGCATTTTGATTTTGAAATCAATATCGTCTGAAGAAATGTGTCTCCTCTCTTAAAACCATTGGATAGAGTCCGAATAGATCCATTTTAAATTTCATTTATCAATCAGCCTCTGATACAGTTTAAACATTTCACCCATTACCTTGTCTTCATCGCCGAATTCAAGTGCGGATTCTCTGGATTTCTTTCCCAGAGCTTTTCTTATTTCCTCATCGGAAAATAGTTCAATAATTGCTCTTGCTAGCCCTTCGGGATCGCCTTTTGGATATAGAAGTGCGTGGCACCATGATTCGGTATATTCAACCCTATCAGGCAGGATCTGCGGGCAACTGCAGCTCATTGCCTCGACAGTGTTAGTACCGTGGCCATGGCCTCCGACATCGTATGCAGGATAATATGTATCGACATAGGCATCTATGCTTGCCAGATAATCGCACATCTCCTCATGCGGTATTTCTGGCAAGAATAAAACATTTTCTGCGGCACCGTTATCAATGAGATATTCTTTCCACTTCTGCCAATCGAGACCCTTTTGAATAGCCATAAATCTGATATCGGGAATCTTCTTTGCCACAATAGGAATAGCCTTAAACAGAACATCTGCTTGATATTCTTTATTAATCATTCTCGTGAAAAGAATTGAAGGTTTATCTGAGATCCCCAGCTTCTTTCTGAGCTCTTCAGATCTCGCCTCTGGTGAAAAGCGGGATGTATCGCAGTTTGAATGCGCAATTACAATCTTTTCCTCGGGGCAACCGAGTTTAATAGCTCTTGCCTTTGCAAATCTATCTTTTACTGCAACTGCATCCGCCCTTTTCATCGTATATTTTACTCCCCATTTACATACCAATGAGATTTCGGGCGAGATTCCGATATCATTTCCCATAGCTGTGGTTACAAATGGATGAAAGCCCGCAAGGGCAACAAGCAATCCGTACCCAAAGACGTAATGAACATGTACGATGTCGGGTTTGATTTCCTTAAGTTGACTCTTTGTTTGAATGGCCTTTCTCGCGAAATTTATTACTCTCAGACTCCGCTCACTTCCAATGCGATGAAGCGTAGTACCCTCAACCGATAGATCCTCTACTGGATCTGATTCAGATGTTATCAGATGAACTTGATGATTCAAATTTGCAAAATGTCTTGCCCAGCTTTTGATAATTGGTGACTTAGCATGACCCATAAAACATATTTTCATGCAATATTCTCCTAGACTTCTGGAATGGTGTTACTCTGTATCGTCATCTCAGTGATATATGGTCACATTCCGATTAATTGTTTGAAGATTTATTTTTATTTAAAAACTATTTATCTGAATCGACAATTTTTATGGCCTTTTTCTCTTTCAGAGATCTATTTGTTGCCTCGATCATTTCTATAGTCTTGACGCCCACGATTCCGCTGTTCTTCGTTTCTGCCATAGGTTTTCCTATTGAATCGATGAAATGAAGGAGTTCATCTCTGATCGTATTATTCCTTTCTATTCCGAGTTCATATGTATAGCCGCTCTCAAAGACGGTTACCTGCTGTCCAACTGCATTAACGAACATTGATCGAGATTCTCCGATTAAAGAAAGCTGTCTAGTTTTTTTCGGAATCACCCAGCTCAGATATACGCTTGCTAATAGTCCATCATCGAAATTCGCATGAATATGAGCTGTCTCATAGACATTATTTCTATGAGAAGAAGCGACAGTTGAAATTTCAACTGGCCATTTATCGAGTAAGAAGTTCATCATATCGAACATATGAGGTGCTAAATCGAAGATGACATCCCGACCCTCAAAGAGCTTTTCCTGATTTGTCCAGGTGAAATCAACGAGAAAGATTTTTCCCAAAAAGCGCTCCTTTATGAGGCGCTTGATCTCGGCAATCGCGTTATTGAATCTGAATATGTGTCCAACTGAGAGGGAAAGATTATTTTCCTCTGCAAGTCTGACGAGTTCCCACCCCTGCTTCGAGTCAAGGGTGATTGGTTTCTCAACCAGAACATGTTTTCCGGATTCAATAGCTGTCTTGCAAATTTCGTAATGGGTCTCATTCGGGGTCGCGATTGCAACCGCTTTAATATCAGGCATTGCCAGCAGATCCTGATAATCGCTCAATGTCCGGTCTACACCGAACCGATCAGCGCAAAACTTGAGATTTTCCTCGCTGAGATCAGCAATCGCCTCTATCGATACATTCTGGATATTGGAGAATTCATCAACGAGCTTTTTACCCCAATATCCGGTTCCAATTACGCCCACCTGAAGCTTAACCAATCGAAATCACCTTCCAAAGAACTCTGCGATGGAATCGCACACATATCCGACCTGCTCATCGGTCAACCCAGGATACATAGGAAGAGAAATGACTTCCGAGCATACCCTCTCTGCTTTCGGGAATTCTCCGCCCTTATAACCAAATAGCTGCTTATAGAGCGGCTGCAGATGGATTGGAACATGATAGTGAAACGCCGTTTGGATCTCTTTTTGCTTTAGAAAATTCGCGAGCTCCTCTCGCCTATTAGTCCGAACGACATAGAGATGATAGATAGGCATAATTTCCTCGGATGGAGCAGGTGGAAGCTTTAGATCACCCGTTCTTCTCAATCTCCGGTCGTATATCGCGGCGATAGCCCTCCTTCTCTCGTTCCACTCAGGTAAGAGCTTGAGCTGCTCTCGACCGATGGCTGCATTTACGGTATTGAGCCGAACCGTATACCCCAAGATGTCATGATCGTAATTGCTACCTTTCATCCTGCCGCAGTGTCTCATGCTCACAAGTCGATCTGCCAGCTCCTCATTATCGGTGGTAATCATTCCGCCATCGCCACCAACGGTCATGTTCTTTGTTGCATAGAATGAGAAGCAACCTGCATCTCCTATAGATCCTGCCTTTCTCCCCTTATATACAGCACCGTGCGCCTGACAGGCATCTTCGATAACGGCCAGTCCCTTCTCTCTCGAGACTTCGAGTATCTCGTCCATATCGCATGGATAGCCATATAAATGAACTGGCATCACAGCGATGGTCTTCTTCGTGATTCGTCTCCTGAGCTTCTTCGGATCAATGGCATATGTTTTTTGATCGATATCACAGAATCTGGGAACGCATCCTGCATGAATGATGGCATTCGAAGATGCAATGAAAGACATCGGTGAAGTGATGACTGTTGATTTCTTCTTGATACCAAGACCTTCCATTGCTAACTGAAGCGCGTGAGTTCCAGAGCTGACCGCAACAGCTCTCTTAACCCCGACCATTTGGGCAAACTCCTCCTCGAACTTGAACATGCTCTCGCCGAGAGACATGCGTTCGTTCCGAAGCGCGTCTACTGCGGCATCTATCATTTCCTGGGTCATTGCAGGGATTGTTATCGCAACTTTCATGTAACTCACTTCCGAAATCTACCTTCTTAATCTTCCAGCTTTCTCATAACCCTGGCGGGACAGCCAATCACGAGCGTGTTCGGAGGAACATCTTTCGTGACCACTGCGCCGGCTCCAACCATGGCATTCTCTCCAATTGTTACGCCGCAGATTATTGCAGCGTTCGCCCCTATAGATGCGCCTTTCTTGACAACTGTTTGTGCGACCCCCCAATCTCCGACTGCCCGAGGGAAACGATCGTTAGTAAAGCACGCATGAGGTCCGACGAAGACATCATCCTCGATCGAAACTCCAGGCGGTATAAAAGCATATGCCTCGATCTTGCAGTTATCACCGATTACCACATCGCGACCGATCTCAACATATGCTCCTATTTTGCAGTTCTTCCCTATCTTGCAACCAAATAGATTGACATAATCTCGAACGATAGTACCCTCACCGATCTCGCAATCATCGATGATATAGTGCTTCGCCTTGAGCTCCATTGGAGGACGACCTCTCCGGGGGCCATTGCTCCAATGTATTATAAAGAATATGGGAGTATGCAACCCCTTTGGCACCCAGAGATTACCTATGATGAGCGATTACCGTCACATACCGTTTTAATCAACCAATCTCTGATCTGTTCGCTCCACTCTTCTCGTTCAAGCGCCAGTTCCACATTGGCCTTCAGCCAATCGAACAGGCTGCCCAAATCATATCTGCGCCCCCTGATAATCTGTCCATACAATCTGTCTTTCTTCGCAAGCATCCGCATAGCATCGGTGAGCTGTATCTCACCGCCATAACCAGGTGGCGTCTTCTTGAGAAAATCAAAGATCTTGGGCTGAAGAACATATCTCCCAATTACGGCTAGGTCTGAGGGCTCCGAGCCAAGCGCTGGCTTCTCTATGAGATCCTCTACGAGATAGAGACCATTTTCTATTTCTTGACCAGAAATCACACCATATTTGCAAAGCTGCTCCCTTGGAAGTTTTTCTATGCCCACGACGGCCTTCTTCTCCAAACTTTCGAACGCATCTATCAGCTGAGAAATTCCAGGACGCACATCGACGATCAGATCATCGCCCAAGAGAACCGCAAAAGGTTCATCACCTATATGCTTCCTGGCGCAAAGGATCGCGTGGCCCAAGCCGAGCGGATCTTTCTGCCGAATGTAGAAAATATCGGCCAGCTCCTCGATTTCTCGCAGTTGTTCGAGATGCTCGTATCTCTTATCGTCCTTCAGCCTCTGCTCCAGCTCTATCGACCGATCGAAATGGTTCTCAATGGCTCGCTTGCCTCTTCCAGTGATGATCACAATATCTGTGATTCCGGCTTCTACTGCCTCCTCCACTACATATTGGATGCAGGGCTTGTCAATTACTGGAAGCATCTCCTTGGGCTGGGCTTTTGTCAACGGTAGAAAACGCGTTCCTAATCCAGCTGCAGGTATTACCGCCTTCATCGCCGGACAATTGAGCACTACTGATATAACTCTTTTTGACGGCCAGCGATATCGATTTTTGGAGGATCAAGATCGCGATATCCTCGATTTGCTGGCTCGGAAAACCTAAATTCAATGCTCTGCAATACACCAGCCGTGAAAATCGCATCAGTTGTTGGTACGCGCCCGCAGTTCATAAAGGCGGCAGCACTGTCTCGGGAGATACGGAAGCTATCAGAGGAGATACTGGTGCACACGGGACAGCATTACGATTACGAGATGAGCCAGGCATTTTTCAAGTCGCTGGAAATACCAAAACCCGACTATAACCTTGGCGTGGGCTCAGGAACGCATTGCGAGCAATTGGCAAGCATTATTTCGAAGACAGAAAAAGTGCTACGCGAGATCGATCCAGACATTGTATTGACTTTTGGAGACACCAACTCAACGCTTGGCGGAGCCATCGCAGCCGTTAAAATGGGGTATCCGATGGCTCATGTGGAAGCTGGATTGAGATCCTATAACCGTGAGATGCCTGAGGAGATTAACAGGGTTGTCACGGACCACATTTCCAATATCCTGTTCTGTCCCACTGCAAGCAGCGTGGATAATCTGGCAAGAGAGGGCATTATCAGAAATGTCTTTCTGGTTGGAGATGTGATGGTTGATGCCCTACTGCATTATTCGAAAATTGCCATTCAGCAATCGACGATTCTGCAGGAGCTCAACCTACAAGAAAAGGAATATCTGGTTGTAACAATTCATCGTGCATCAAATGTTGACAAGCAAGAAAATCTCGCGAGAATTGTGAACGCATTTATCGCTTCAGGGCGCAAGATCGTTTTTCCTATGCACCCGCGGACCGAGAAGATGCTCAACACATTCAATCTGATGGAAAAGGTGCGGAAAGCATCGTATATTGTGCTAACCAAACCTCTCAATTACATGGATTTCCAGCGCCTGATGATGGGCGCGGGGAAAATACTCACAGATTCGGGAGGAGTACAAAAGGAGGCCTATGTGCTGAAGGTACCCTGCATCACCCTGAGAGAGGAGACTGAGTGGATCGAAACGGTCAATGACGGCTGGAATGTGCTAGTCGGGGTGGACGAGAAAAAGATACTCGAGGCTATTGCCAAGTTCGAACCAATGGGAGTGCAAAGAGCAAGATTCGGGGATGGAAAAGCCGCAATAAAGATTGCGAGAATACTTCACGAAGGGCTGGAGGATATTCTGGAGCGAAATCCCAGCGGAAGACCCAATTCCGACTATTGCTCATCATGAGAAACTCAGATGACCAGAGTATTAATACCGAATATTGATTCTCATTGCCAAGATGAAGGTTTGCATCATTGGGTGCGGATTCGTAGGACTTGCAACGGGTGTGACGATAGCTCATCTCGGACATAGGGTTCGTCTCATTGAGAAGGATGACCTAAAGCTTGCCTCAATAGAGAAAGGACAGGCTCCCTTCAATGAACCTGATATTTCATCAATGCTCTCAAAGGGACTGAGAAACCGGAGAATTTCGGCTAGCAATGATGTCATTGAAGCAGTGAAGGCATCAAGTTTCATATTCATAGCCGTCCAGACTCCTCCTATGAAATCTGGATCGCCCAATCTCACGTTTATTAAGGAAAGCGCGAAGGAGATCGGTGAAGGACTTTCCAAGGGCAAGATTGTGATTGGGAAAAGTACTGTTCTGCCTGGTACGACCGAGACTGTTGTTGCACCGATTCTTGAGAATGTTTCTGGTCTCAGAGCTGGCAAGGATTTTGGGATCGCCATGAATCCCGAATTTCTGGCGGAGGGGACTGCCATGAACGATAGCCTCAATCCCAGTAGAATAGTGGTTGGTTCCACAAACAGGAAAACAGCTACCGAGGTGATGAAGCTCTACGAGAAGATCGATGCACCTAAGATATTGACCGACATCAGAACGGCCGAGATGATCAAATATGCCTCCAATTGCTTCTTGGCTACGAAGATAAGCTATACTAATGAAATTGCAAATCTCTGTGAGAGATTTGAAGTTGACATCGCTGAGGTTATATATGCCGTGGGGCTCGACCCGCGAATAGGCGGTCAATTCCTCCGTGCAGGTTTGGGCTTCGGCGGGAGCTGCCTCCCAAAGGATTTGTCGGCATTAATCTCGTCGGCAGAATCAATTGGCTACAAGCCTGAGCTGCTCAGGGCGGTCCGGAAGATAAACGAAAAGCAACCAATAAGAGCAGTTGAAATGCTCGAGGAGGAACTGGGGGATCTTCGCGGCAAGAGGATAGCCATCCTCGGCCTTGCATTCAAGGCGAGCGTGGACGATATACGGGACTCGAAGGCATTTCCGATCGTTGTAGAACTCTTAGCGCGAGGAGCAAACGTAATAGGTTTTGATCCGTTAGCAACGGCTTTCTTCATCCAGATCCTCCCTGAGATTTCATATGCCTCCTCAGCACGCGAGGCATTAAAGGGTGCTGATGGCTGTATTATTCAGACGGAAGAGAAGCAGTTCTCCAAGCTGGGCAAAGAGGATTTCGATCTCATGAATACAAAGCTGGTAATTGATGGAAGAAGAATCTTTTCATCAGCAAAGCTGGCGAGATTTGGCGTTAAATACAGGGCAATAGGACTTGGAAAAAGAACATGAAAATGGGATGATCGTGATCGCATGAGCGAGATGCTTTCAGGCCGAAAAATCAGCGTGGTTCTCAACATCATGAACGAGGAGAGCAACATCCGCGACCTGTTGGACAGCCTCGTCACACAGGAGCAGCCTCTGGAAGTCGTGGTGGTCGATGCTGGCAGCAAGGATAGGACATTGGAGTACCTGGAGAGCTATGTAAAAGATTACGACTTTGTCGTGCTGCATCATCACCCAGGAACCCGGGGAGAAAGTACTAACTATGGAATTAAGCAGGCGACAGGCGACATCATATGCTTCATCGGCGGAGACTGCATTGCTAATCCTTTTTGGCTTCACGAGATGAGAAACTCTCTGAGGGGCAGCGACATCGTGGCGGGAAGATCGATAAACATAGGTTACCACGCATTCGAAAATCTCGAAAGGGCGGAGCTGTTTCGCAGGGGATTCGATATCAGCTTTCCGAGCTGTAATATGGGCTACAGAAGGAAGGTCATCGAGGAGGTTGAGGGTTTTGATCCATGGTTCGTTACAGCAGAGGATATCGATCTCAACCTCAGAGCAGTGGATCTCGGATATTCCATAGTCTATAATGACAAGATGGTTGTCTATCATCGCACTCGCGGTAGTTTTCGCGGCTTCGTTAAGCAAGCCTTCTGGAACGGCTTCGGAAGGAAGCAGCTGACAATTAAGCATGGGAAGCTCTGGCAGGACTATGATCCCAGAAGAATGTTCGATACCAGCCTCACCTTCTGGGCACTCGTGAGATTGACTGCTGCATTTGCAGGCTACGGCTACTGCAAATTTCTTGCAAAGAAACCTGAATACGAGGAATAGAAACGCGATCTTGCGTTTACTCCGCAATTAATTTTATCTCTTGGCATGCATACCAGGCCGAAGATGAGCAAGCTATCGATTATCATTCCGACAATGAATGAAGAGCGGAGTATAGGGCATGTTATAGACGCCATTCGCGATAACCTCCCTCCCGGTCTGAACTACGAGATTTTGATCGTCGACACGGACTCGAGAGATAGGACGAGAGAAATTGCTGATTCTAAGGGGGCAAGAATTATCGATGAACCTCGAAGAGGCTACGGAATCGCCTACAAGACCGGCTTTCAAAATGCCGAAGGGGAGATAATTGCTACTTTAGACGCTGACATGACATATCCCGCTGAAAAAATATCGGAATTGATTCAACTTCTGGAGAGCGAGAGAATCGATTTCATCACGACGAATAGATTTGCGGATCTTCAGCCCGGTGCAATGCGCTTCGCGCACCAACTGGGCAATAAGCTTCTCTCTATTGCAACACGCTTACTTTTCGGGGTCAAGATTCGCGATTCGCAGAGCGGAATGTGGGTATTTAAGAAGGAGATACTCCCACTGCTTCGATTGACGTCCGATGGTATGCCTCTTTCTGAAGAGATAAAGATCGAGGCTTTCAGGAAGGTGAAGGCGATTGAAGTACCCATAAGATACTCTCCTCGCATGGGGGAAGTAAAGCTCAATACTTGGAAGGATGGGGTGAAAAATATGAAGTTCCTTTTCCGCAAGAGGTTATGGAGAGCGAACTAGGGATTCCCCCCTCCTCCACCCTGCTTCCGCCGCTGTATTAAAATCTGCTCAGCTCTTTTAGCCACGGTTTTCATTATCAGCCAGTGAGCGAAAATTGCATATGCGCCTAGTATGGCTCCCAGAGCTATTATTAGCAGAAGAATAATAAGTGCATTATAATTTTTTGGTGGATTCTCAACATAAATATCGATTTGACGTAGTGTCTCGTTCACATAGTATTCTGTCTCATTTAACGTGAAACTTGCGCTTCCGTAGAAGACAGTGAGGTCCCTACTGGTAATATTCAGGAAAAGCTCATTATCTATCGCTGCCCACTCAGGAACAGCGACTGTTAAGACGAATGCGCCGTCGCTGAACCGCTGCTCTGTGCTCAGGTTCGTCTCGTTATTCGTGAGGGTTGCCATGAATGGCGCGATTACCAAGAATCCGCGCTCATCAACCGTGTAGCCCTCAATGATGATCTCGATGCTCGCGTTGTCTTCCGATGCAATCTCAGAGCGCGATTCATCGGCTATTCCGATCGATGGAGAAGGCATGCACTCGCAAGATGCTGCCGTTACGAAAGCAATGCAGAAAATCAGGAGAAGCACGAATCGGCTCTTGCGTATCGGAACAGTATTATGCATTTGTGAAATCAACCTCCATCTGACCTACAGAACTCTAAGAAAATCGTTCTAGAAAAATGTTCTCATGATAGCATGGAACATGAAAATCGCATTCAACGCACCATTGATAGCGCCTTTGCGATAGCCTTCTTAAAATCTGACCGCATATTTCTATTCCTCATTGCCGCGGCTGGATGATAATTGGGAACCACGATCGTTGAAAAACCATCAATATCGACAGTCATCACATTTCCCACCATATCGCGCAGCTTTATCGGAGAACGGGTAAAAGCTGCAACGGCGACGGTACCGAGTGCCACAATGACTCTTGGCCTTACCTTTTTAAGCTCACGGATCAGATAATCTCTGCATGCTTCTATCTCATCGTTCTTTGGCTGTCGATTACCCGGGGGACGACATCTCACGACATTGGTTATGAAAACCTCCTCTCGCCTCGTACCTTCTCTCTCTATCACTTCATTGAGAAATTTTCCCGCTCGACCCACAAACGGCCGACCAAGTTCATCTTCCCGAGCGCCTGGTGCCTCTCCAACAATGGCGATTTTCGCCCTTGCTCTTCCCTCACCATTGACAATTCGTCCTCTGCTCTCGCTCAGACGGCATCTCCTGCAGCGGGTGATCATCAGCTTACCCCAAAAGAATCTCAGATAAGCTCCTTTGCCTTGAAGAGCGTTGACATTTCGAGGTCGTTCTGCTCCAGGAGCTCTTTTGCGCCCTCCTCTCTATCGACAACCGTGATCACTTTTTTCACATTCGCTCCCTTGGCTTTCAGCGCTTGGACAACCTTGAGCGCCGATGCTCCGGTGGTCGCGACATCTTCGATCACGAGAAACTCTTCCCCCTCGCCGACCTCACCCTCAATCTTATTCAATGTTCCGTGCTCTTTCTGCTCTTTTCGCACAATGACATATGGACGTCCGGTCTCAAGGGCAACCGCTACTAGCAGTGGAACCGCTCCAAGGGCCATTCCAGCCAACTTCTCGTTTCCAACATAATTAGATATTTCCCTTGCCAACTCTTTCAATATCTTCGGATCGGAAGAGGCCCTCTTCACATTGACATAATAATTGCTTTTCCTGCCCGACGAGAGAACGAAATCACCGTACTGCACAACTTGAACGCTTTTGAGCATCTCCTTCAACATATCTCTCCGCCCCCTGCGCTACCACGGTACATCCTTCTTTCCCATTTTATAGCCTATTATGTTGACGCCTCGGTGAATTCCCAGCACGAGCAGAAGGAAAACGATGAAGCCGATCCAGGCGTTTCCGGAAATCATCTTCTCGATAATCCAATCAGTATTGACCAAGAATGCGAGAAGCAGCGCTCCAAGGACGAAATCATACTGATCCAGAAACGGAGCTTTCTGCCCGCGCTCCAGACCAGCCTGTCTCTTGATGAACGCACCACAGACATCCCCCAGGAGAGATCCAAAGGACAGCGCAAAGATTATGGGCAGCGCGCTGGAAGCGCTGCCAAAGCCAAAGTGATCGGATGAGAATGGCTCGGAGATCAGCAGCTGTAATAGACCTATGATTATTCCGGCCGATGCACCTCCAATGAATCCCCTCCAGGTCTTTCCGTCACCCAGGACGCGCCTTCCCCTCCAGAAACGTCCGAAATCCATGGGCGGACCTCCTCCGAAAAGCACTGCGGCCGAATTGGGAACCAGCGCTGGCAGCATCAGCCAAATAGGTCTCAGCAGTATCTCAGCGAAATCCACGTCTTGGAATTGATGCGGTGGCTAAAAAGATTTCCAGAGATCCTGGATGCGAGATGTTGCCATTACCTCTGCTTCGGGACTGCAGTACTGAAAAAAAGTTCGCTGAGATACGGTCATATATTGCTCTTGAGACAGCTGCCAGGTTCTGTTGCGTTAACGGGACTCGCCCGTTATGGCGATTAATTGCAACTCACTCCATTCGCCTCTCCCCTTACGCCTTCGATGAGGGCGCAGAGGGGAATCACGGGGTCATGCTGAAGCGCGTCGAGGCTGAACCGTAAGCCTCCAACCATCTCTTTCGAGATAGCCGTTTGCAGCAGATTGATGCCG
>Ga0209986_10000524_pt1 | contig 36979 bp, 40 predicted proteins | sample BlataG_FD_183168 | JGI IMG/M metagenome (GOLD analysis project Ga0209986, IMG submission 183168) | Deep subsurface microbial communities from Black Sea to uncover new lineages of life (NeLLi) - Black_00105 metaG (SPAdes) (version 2) | ecosystem: Environmental > Aquatic > Marine > Oceanic >... | reverse complement strand
AAGCTTTCTGAGTTTGCGCCTGCGTTTGCAGCTTCAACTGAGCCAAAGGCTTCAAAAGTTTGGATTTCCTAACTCCTACATGACGCAAAGGAGCTATTTTTTTAGCCTCATTATAAATATCTGACGCTATCTTTCCAAGAACCATTTCCTGAGCAAACTGATCTAAAGTAAGTATTGAAGCCTTCTCCCTGACAATTTTCTCCGTTATGGCCCGAATAGCATGCTCCTGCGTTGTCTTAATTCTTGAGAGCGTAAAGGCGCAAACAGCCACTCGCAGTTTGTATCCGTCTTTTGTTGTGACATTGCACAGTCCCTCAACTTTTGTTGTTCTCCGCCTGACAAGGCTTCTTAAGTAGTCCCGTGAATATTCATGTCCCTTGAACATTGTGTTGGCAGTCTTGCCGTCAACTTCTGTTACTTGGAAATATATTTTCAAATACTGATGAGCAAAATCGTTTGTTACCTCATACAGCGTGGAGTTAATTACTCTTCCAATTAGGTTTTCCTGTTCAGCGGCTGGCACGGCTCCTAACTCAACATTCCCAAAGTATGATGGAGCCAGCACTGTGTACCATGATTTGCCACGCCATTTATCCCTTAAATGTCTTCTTCGAGACAAGTATACCCTCCAAATGTAGCTTGAAAATCCACATTATAGTATTAAAAGCTTTACCGTTTAGGCTCTATCTTTTCCGTGCCACTCATATATTTTCTTAAAACTTTCGGAACAATGACGGAGCCATCCTCTTGCTGATAATTTTCAAGGATCGCAACAATCATTCTGCCAGTGGCTAAAGCCGTCGAATTTAAAGTATGCACAAAATCTTTTGGCGGTGCACCCACCTTCTCTCTATACTTTATGTTCAGTCTTCTTGCTTGGTAATCTGTACAGTTGCTACATGAGCCTGTCTCTCGATAAGCGTTTTGGGCAGGCATCCACGTCTCTATATCATATTTCTTAGCGGCTACCGTACCAATGTCGCCTGTGCAACAATTCACAACACGATATGACAGATCGAGTTTTTGAACAAGGTCTTCAGCATTCCGTATTAGCTCTTCATGTATTTTCCACGAATCTTCGGGTTTACAGAAAACAAATTGTTCAACTTTGTTGAACTGGTGAGTGCGAAAGATCCCGCGCGTGTCTTTCCCATGTGCTCCCGCTTCCTTTCTAAAGTTGGTGCTTACCCCAACAAGCTTAAGCGGCAAATCCCGTGTCTTTATCACTTCATTCATGTACATTGCTGCCATGGGGTGTTCTGAAGTTGCAATCAAGTACAAATCTTCATTTTCAATTTTGTATAGATCACTTTCAAAATCGCCTAGTGCCACAACGCCTTCATATGGCTTCCGTCTCATAAGGAAAGGCGGCTCTATAGGTGTGTAGCCTTTGTTTATCATTTCTTCTAAGGCGAAGTTTATTAGGGCCATATCAAGGAGAACGCCTTCTCTTTTTAGGTAGAAGAATCTAGCTCCAGCAGTTTTTCCAGCTCGTTCAATGTCTACTATGTCTAGGCTTAATCCTAACTCTATGTGGTCTTTAACGGGAAAGCTGAATTTCGGTGTTTCACTCCATGTTCTCACTTGAACGTTATCCTTTTCCTCTCTGCCTATTGGAACTGATTTGTGTAAGAGGTTTGGGATTCCCATGAGGCATTGGTGCACTTTTTCCTCGTATTCATTTACCTGTGTTTTCAAGGCTGTGATTTTTTTTTCGATTGTTTTTGCCTTAGACATTTTGCTGCTGACATCTTTCCTTTTCTTCTTGAGAGCCGCGATCTCTGTTGTTATCAGTCTTCTATCATGTCTGAGCTTGTTCAATTGTGTTAGGAGTTGCCGCCATCTCTTGTCATACTTGATGAGTTCCTTTAGCATTTTCAGGTTTTTAGAATCTCCCCTCTTCTTCAGATTGTTCTTTACGAACTCTGAATTTGAACGGATAAGTTTAATGTCCAGCATTTTGTCATTTACACTCAGTTGCTTGTGGTTTGATCCTCTAAGTTTACATTGAAATGTCTATTTAACCTTGCGATTAAGTTTGAAAGCCTATCGACAAAGCTTCTTTGCTGTTCGAAGGGTTTTTTCAGCTGTTGAGACACAGAATAGTAAGTCGTCGATTGTGGCAAGAAATGTTGAAATTTTCCTTCTACATTTTATGGATGTGACGACTTTGTTTCCTTTACTCGTTGTCTTGATGGATAGGTCAGACGGTGCCTTGAAGTTTTCTGGTGAGACGGCTTTTGCAATTGCTTCCGCATCTTTGACGCTGCAAAACTCTAACGTGATTTCAGCTTCCAATGTTCTCGCCTCTCAGTTGTTTTCCAACAAGTTCATCGACAAGTTCTATGAAGGTGCTAGTGTCCTCTATGGGAACTTGTGCTCCTGCAGCTACATTGTGTCCCCCGCCTTTTCCTAGAAATTTTTCAGCAGCAATCTGCATCACTTCTCCAAGATTAACTCCCTTGTTGGTCACCATGTCTACAGTTCTCGCCGAAAACTTTGCTAATTCTTCCTCTTTCACATTGGCGTATATAATCAATGGCTTTTCAGGGTTTGGAAGGCTTACTGAAAGAATGGATGAGATTGCACCTACTATTTTGTCTTTTAAGAAGTCTTCACCGTGAACGACATATATGTTTTCTAATTCCTGCATTTTCTCTGGGTTTCCCATAACCCATCCCAGATACTTTCCAATGGTTCTCCGGTACTTCTGTAAAACTTTGTTTGCTTCTTCAAGGGCTGAACCTCTATCACCCATACATACGGCTACGCCGAGACTTGGCTTATCCATGCGTCCCGTTGCATTCAACAAAACCGAGAATTCTCTTGCGTCTCTAAGTGGGGTCCAAGGTTCCTCACAATTTAAGATATATACATGCCCAATGAGGTTTGCAACCTCATAGTGTAGGCCTTTTGATAGCAAATAGTCTGCAAGATTCGAACACAGTCTTTTCTTCTCCTGTTCAGAAAGATCCCTTAGAGCTCGCCATTTGTCGTTATGCTTTGGTTTGATGTCTAGGCTTATTAGAAAGGCGAGGCTCTTGTCTTCTTCACCGCTTATGCCTGGGATGAACGGACTTGTTGTAGATGCTAGGGTTCTGTGGATAGGACGTGTTTCTCTGCCGAAAAATATCAGGTCTTTTTCAACAGTTAAGAGTTCTGTACTTTTTGCGTCTTCAACTATTCTTCCGTTTAGTCCTCCGAGCATTCGTTGGTCATACTTGTCTTGTATATCTCCGAGGGCTCCAACGATAGCCACGGGTGCCGAGTCAATGTTAGCTTTGTCCATGGCTTTAGCTGTAAAATACGTAACTCCTGAGCCGCTAATATCCTTGGCTCCATCGATCTCATGTAGATGCGGGTTTACATGTACGATATTGGCTGTTTGTTCTCCGATTATTTGGTGGTGATCTAGAATTACAATTTTGAAATTCGCAAGTTTCTCACTTAGCATGTCAATGTAGCCGCTTCCCATATCTGTGAAAACTATCAGTTGAGGCTTTTCTGATAGGATTTCCTGTATGACTTTCTCGTCGATCCATTGAGTTATTCTAATGCGAAATTTTGCGTCAAGCCTAGATAAGGCTCTTCCAATGATCCCGGCAGCTGAAAGACCATCAGCATCTAAATGTGAAAAAACATAGATAACTCCGTTTTCCTTAACAGTTTCCAATATGGTATTAGCAGCGTTAGAAGCTGAATCCAAAAAATCTGAAATCTGCTTCTCATCTATAGTCATAGCTACCACGGTTAGGCTAGCAAAGCTGCATTATTTAAGAATGGTGATACGTCTTGCACTCTTAACTGAAGAACATTCTGGCACCTATATGCTTCTCAACACTGAAACACGACAAACAATTCCTGCAGAATATACATAATGCCTTACTAGACTATGGTGGCTGTTTTAGCTTGGTATTTCCACTTTTGGGACAAGACACCTTTGCGTTTGTAATATCTTGAAAGCTTGTAGATCTTTGCTTCAACAACTTGAAGAGATCTTTTGTTGTGCACATCTCTTTTATTTTTTTCGAGGTGTACAGTAAGTCCTGCAGCCCTTTTCAGCAGATCTCCAAGATCTTCTGGTATCGATGGCGATAACTCTGCTTCTTTTAGCATTTGCGTTATTGTTTTTCCGGTGAAGGACTTAACCAATGGAATTGAATATTGATCTCTTAGAATTGTTCCGATTACGCTTGGAGGATGTCCCTCTTTTGCCAGTTTAACAACTAGGGCTTCTACCTCTTCCGGCTGGTATTTACACCAGCTTGGAGGACGCTTGCTGACTGGTCTCGTTGAATGGGATTTTCCCTTTTTCTTCTTCGGCATTGTTTATCCCTTTGGACTCTGTATGAGCGAGTGTAGACGGATATTTAAAATTATTGATTTGATAACTTTTCTGTTTTTGTTATGAAGATTTCTTGTACCATTCAACAAATTTTCTTAGAGCTCGAGCCCTATGAGAGTACCTGTTTTTCTCCACTGTGGTCATTTCAGCAAATGTTTTGTTACTCTTTACTGGTTTGAATACAGGGTCAAAACCAAAGCCTGATTCACGTTTTTCTCTTCTTTCCTCTCCCATTATTTCCCCGAGGACTTCTCCTTTGAAGCATATCGGCGACTTTAGCTCTGCTGAATAGTATGCTATTACTGAACGAAATTTAGCCTTTCTTTTTTTGGTGTTTTCCATAAGTTTCAGTAAGCCTTTGTTGCCTATGGTTTTATACGCGTAAGCGGCGTATGGCCCTGGAAATCCATTTAATGAATCTACGAATAATCCTGCGTCTTCTGCTATCAAAGGCAAATTGCATCTCTTGAAGGCATCCACAACGCTTGTTTTCACAATTTCTTCTAGGCTGTCACTTTGGATTTCCAACGCTTTAGCCCTAAGCATGCCCACTGCTACTTTATATTCAGCCAAAACTTTGCGGGCTTCGTTAAATTTGTGGATGTTGCCTGTTGCGAAAAATATGAATCTACCCTTTAATTGAAAATTCATTGTATTTCACATCTTCCTTTGACGCCTTCAGCTGAGGCAGTGAAGTATTTTTTCCAGTTTATCTGCGTTATTTCTAGAATGTTACCCTCTGGATCTGTGAAGGTTGCTTGTTTTCCGCACCAAGGTTCCTCATGCAATCCTTTGATGAACCTTACTCCTTTACTCTTCAGTTCATCGCAGGCTTTTTCCACATCATCTACAAGAAACTCAACGGAAGGCGACGCTGGGCTTATTTTTTGTACTTCTTTAAGTTTTAGAATTAATCCGATTTCCACTCCGCCACATTCAAAGCCAACGTAGCTGGAGTATTCATACTTCTTTTCTAAACCTAATGTTTCTCCGTAGAACTTCGCGGCTTTTTCTAGACTTGAAACATAAAAAGTTGTGCACCAAACGGTCTTAATCATTTTCATTCACCTTTTTTTCTTTCAGCAATGTAACGTCCTCTCTTCTCTATCTCTCCAATCTTCTCTAAAACATTTTTAACGGTTTCAGAGCCTAGCACCTTGGAATAGCCTTCAATTACAGCGTTAAAATACTCTTCTGCAAACCTGAAATGTGTACTTTGGAGAGCCCTTTTCATAAGGTGTAAATCAACTCCTCTGACTTCAAGTTCCTTTGATTTTTCACCGAGTCCAAAATCCACAAAGAAGATTTTTCCTTCAGGATTGAGAATCATGTTCGATGTTGTTAAATCGCCGTGAATTATTCCGTATTTATGAAGTCTGCCTATCAATTCGCCGATTTTAAAGCATAAACGCTGTCTTTCGCTTTTAGAAACTTCACTTAACAACTGTTTCGCTTGTTTTCCCTCTATAAACTCCATTACGATTGTGGCACCTTTAACGTCAACCAAAAATATTGTGGGTGTGGGTACTCCCGCCTTTTTTGCTTCATGAATTAATTGCGGCTCATGAATCGTTCTGTAGGTTTTAATCTGCTCGTCTAGTTCTGATACCCGATACTTCTTTGGCAAACGCTTTTTCATTATCACCTTTCTGCCATGCCAATCCGCAAGATATAGACTGGCTTCTGCTCCCTTCTTAATTAAAAGCGGCGGTTTCATTTCACCCAAGGAATTTCTACCTCTTCAAGCCGCCATCTCAACCTTACAAAGCTTTCCTCAATCGGCGTAACAACGCCATGAGTGTAAGCTAACACGCCTGTCCATGCGATCATCGCTCCATTATCAACCGCGAATTCTCTTGGCATAACACAAAACTTAGCATCATGTTCTTTCGCTATAGCCTTTATCATCGACTGCAGTCTTTTGTTGGCTGCAACCCCCCCGGTCAACAACACTTCCTTCTTCTCTGTGTGTGCCAAAGCCCGTTCAGTAACCTCAGTAACCATGGAGAACACTGTTTCTTGAAGACTGTAACATAAATCCTCAAGCTTGTACTCTCCCCTTTTGAGTAGGTTAATAGCAGCGGTTAATAAGCCGCTGAAGGACATATCCATACCCTTAACTGTGTACGGCAGATGAATCAGCTTCTTTCCTTTTGCAGCAATTTTCTCAACAGCAGCCCCGAAGGGCTCGCCAACCCTTTGATGCAGTCCAGCCTCTCTCGCAAAAACATCTAAACAGTTTCCAAGTGCAATGTCTAAGGTTTCGCCGAAAACCCTGTAACGACCAGAATCAAAGGCTGAGACTATGGTGTTTCCACCTGAAACGTACAACGTGACCGGGTCCTTAGTATCTGTTTTAAGTTTTCCTATTTCGATGTGTGCAACACAGTGATTAACTCCCACAAGGGGAATGTCCAGATAAGAAGCCAGAGCTCTAGCCACCGTTGCGCCTGTGCGGAGGCATGGACCGAGACCTGGACCTTGAGAGAATGCTATGATTGACAAATCCCTAGGTTTTATCCCTGCTTTTTTGAAGGCTTTCTCTAGGATTTTGCTTGCCACTTCTGAATGATGCCTCGCTGCCTCCCGTGGATGTATCCCTCCCTTCGTCGGAACATAGCCACTAATCACATTTGCTGTTATCTCTCCATTGAATGTTGATATTCCGACGCTGAAGTCATCCGCTGTTGATTCGATCCCTAAACAGTAAGACTTGCCAGCTTTTCTCCCCTTCATCTCATGATCCTCCAGCATACATATTTTTATTTAAAACCACATATATATTAACATAGAAAGCCTAGGACTGATAAAATGCCGAAACGTACTGATCTGGAACAAAAGGCCTTACACTTCATAATAAACAACGGTTGTGAAGGCGTGCTTCAGTCAGAGCTATGGCAAAAACTGGGAGGAAGCAGCAGAGAGGGTTCTAGAATAGCTCTAAAACTGGAGGGAAAGGGGCTAATTCGCAGAGAAAAAGAACTTTGCGATGGAAGATGGACATATAGGCTTTATTCACAAAGGCTTCCAGTATCAATAGATTCTATTGCGGATTGTCCATGTCTAATGTGTCCAGAAAGCTCAAGATGCGACTCGTCAAACAATGTTTCACCGCAAAACTGCGAAAAACTCACAGAGTGGCTTCTATCTCTAGTTGGAAACGCATCCAGCGAATTAGGTGACAGCTAGTTTTGCCTAAGGCATGGGTAAGAGAGCGGAAAAAAGACTATTATTACAGGAAGGCGAAAGAAGAGAAATATCGATCGAGGGCAGCCTATAAACTGCTTCAAGCGGTGAAGAAATATAGTTTCATAAGAACAGGTAATGTTGTTGTTGATTTAGGTGCGGCACCGGGGAGCTGGATTCAGGTCATAAGAACAATCGTTGGAAACGAAGGTTTCGTTTTGGGTGTTGATCTAAGACCTATTGAATTTTTTTCACAGCGTAATGTTCAAACAATAATAGGCGATGTAACAGAAGAAGAGATGCCGCAGCAAATATTGGATCTCCTTCCAAGAAAAGCTGATGCTGTGATTTCGGATGCCGCGCCAAACATATCTGGGATATGGGAAGTTGACCATGCACGCCAAATAGACCTAGCACAGCAGGCATTAAGAATAGCATTGAAAACGCTGAAGCCTTCAGGAAACTTTTTCGTAAAACTTTTTCAAGGAGACATGCTTAACGGCTTCATCGAAACGTTGAAGCAACATTTTGAGATTGTGAAAATAGTGAAACCGAAGGCAAGCCGAGCTAGAAGCTCAGAAATATTCATTTTAGGGATGCACCTAGCGCAAACATCTTGCTGAAGCAGCAAAGATAAATTCTGTGACTGCTTAAATAAAGCCGGGTGCGACTGCTTGAAAATCATCGCAGCGGATTCATCCGCCGCCGTACTGAACCAAAAGTTTGAGCCCCAGTCAATCGTTGCAGCTGCAGCGGTACTGGTTAGCCCACCTTATAGAGAGTCGAGCATATGTTTAGCTGAGCCCATTTTTGCAGATGCAAGAAAAGGGCATGAAATTATAGTGCATGAGACAGAGCTTTGCACGGAACTGCTTGGAAAGGTTAAGGCGGATGTTGTTCATCTTGACATGTCTTTGGGTGCTGTGCCGGTTGAGCAGTTATCTGCCATTCAATTCTCTAACCTAAGGGTTTCAAGCAAAGCGAAACGTCACCTACTAACAATTTTGCCTAGGCTTAGGAAGATTGCTGGTGAAGCTAGACAAAGATATGGAGTTGAAGTTTTAGCTATAGGCAAAGAAAGCATTCCGGTGAGAATTGCAGAGTTGACTGCTGGAGCCCACGCGATATTATATGCTTGTGATAAAGCCCTTAAAGAGAACCAAACGGTTCTGCTTGGTTTGCCTTTAAGATGCCAGCCTAGGTCATCTGGAAAAAGGTTGTATCTTTACTCGCTTATAGCAGCAGAACATGATGTGAGGGGTTTTGCAGAAGACACAAAGGAAGTCTTGAAAAGAATAAATGTCACGGAGATGTTGAATCCGGTTGTCAGGGGTTTCAGAGCCTTAAATATAACTCCAAACGAGTAAAACTAAAAGAGGTCATATGATTGGCATTTGACTTTTGGAGAAGTGCTCCAACAAAAATCAAGAGGATACTAACAATATTATCATTCGTCTTTCTATCTGTAATCATAACGGTTGCAGGGATATTAACCCCTCTTACTGATGAAGAGATAAATATTTCAGGCGAAGAACTTGATGACACTCAGCAAACCATATATGGTCTACCAGAGATGCAGCAGGTATCCTTGATTTTCGGAAACAATTTTGTGATATGTTTAGTGGGTTTTGTACCGGTAATTGGCGCTGTCTTTGAATGTTATGTGCTCTACAGCACAGGTGTTGTGATATCAGCTTATACTGCATACAAGGGTTTTCAAGTAGATCCTCTGCTGCTATTCTTCTCGTTGTTCCTTTTCCCGTTCGCATGGTTGGAGTTCCTAGCTTACTCGACAGCCATGGCTGAAAGTTTTTGGTTGATGTGGCGAATGATACAGCGCAAAGGAAAAAATGAAATAAAAAATGCATGTATATTGCTATCCATTTGCGCTATAATGCTGCTTACGGGTGCAATCATAGAAGCTGCCTTAATCTAGTGGTTCAGGAATTCTCAAAGAAGCTAGGAGCTTTCCTTGATTAGGATGTTAGCAGGGATTTCCAAAATTTCTAATAGTCAATTGATATAAGCTTATGTTGTTTTTTTGATTTCAAGGCTTACATCTAGTGCCTTTGTGCTGGATGTTATTTCACCCAAGCTTACTATATCAACTCCAGTTTCCGCGTATGCAAGAATGTTTTCCGCAGTAATTCTTCCACTGGCTTCAAGCATGGCCTTTCCATACAGGTGTTCTCTTCTAAGCATTTTGATTGCCTTTTCTATTTGTCTTGGAGAAAAATTATCTAACATGATGATGTCTGCTCCAGCTTTTGCTGCAACTAAAGCGTCTTTAGTTTTTGTCACTTCAACCTCGAGTTTCTTGCTGAATGAGGCTTCTTTTCTAGCTTTTTGTATTGCTTTTTTCAAGCTACCTGCAACTGCAATGTGATTGTCCTTTATCAAAACCATGTCGTCTAAATGAAGCCTATGAGTATCGCCTCCGCCTATCAGAACCGCTTTCTTATCAAAATACAGGAGACCCGGTGCAACCTTTCTTGTGCATGCAATCCTCGTTTTGAGTTTAGCTTTGCGGATTTTCTCTTTTAGCTTTCTTGTGGTTGTCGCTATGCCACTCATGTGTGAGATGATGTTTAGAAGGGTGCGTTCAACTGAAAGTATTGTTCGTGTGTCTCCAGAGATTTCCATCAAAATGCTTCTAGCTTTTGCTTTTTGTCCATCTGAAACCAAAACTGTGGCTTCGAGTCCTAAGCTTTCCACCAGTATTTTCGCTTCTTCAATTCCAGCTATGATTCCAGTTTCCTTTGCTATCACTTCTGCTTCTGCGGTGCTGTCTGAGGGGACAATTAATGCTGTAGTTATGTCGCTTTGTCCAGTATCTTCGGCTAACATGGTTTGAAGTTTTTCTTCAAGATTTTTCCATGGTAGGAACATGCTTTTACCTTACAGTTGTCCGGCTTAAAAATACTTGTTTGTATCTCAATCTTTGAAGACTTGTCAGCATCCGTTTTCTGCCCTATCAATTATTGTCTTAACCGCGTTGTCTAAACCGTTGTAATCCAAAGCTTCTCTTTGAATTCGCTCAAGTCTTTCGGGGCTTTCACTCTCTAGGATTTGATGGACATTTTGCAGGAGTTTTTCTTTGTTTAATTCTGCCTGTTCAACCACCTTTGCAACACCTATTTTTTCAGCTTGTTTTGCATTGTTGAGCTGTTCTGTGTGTGCAGGTGTTGGCACTAGAATCATGGGTTTACCATAACACATGCACTGTGTTATGGTTCCATGTCCCGCACGGCTTATAATCAGATCACAAGCTTTCATGTATTCAAAGCGATTTGGGATCCATTTGTAGATTTTCAAATTACCGCGACGTATGGGTTCTGCATCAGCATTCGGATAACCGAGAGATAAGACAACCTCAAATTCTTCTGGAAAATCCAACAAGATTTTCCTTAGAATTCCTATCAAGAAAGCCCTCTCTCTAATGGGACCACTTATAGGCACAAATATAACCGATTTGTCCATGCGTAACTTCAGTTTTTTACGTAATTCTTTTTCAGTAGGGAGTTCACTTGGATATGTTGATAGAATTGGCCCTATCAACTTGACTTTTTCTCTGTACGATTTTGGAATGTTCAGGTTGCCAGCGCATATCGTGTAGGGCTGAGGAAAATCGGGTATTAATACCTCGTCTCCGCTTGTCCAGATCTTTCCGATGATCGTAAGGGTTATGAAATCTGCGAATCTTGCTAAACGCAAAAAATGTTTTTTTCGTGGAATTATCACCTGAAACTGATTTAGGATGCAGATTCTAGGTATTCCCAAGATTTTTGCTGCCAACAAAGGTGAAGCACGGGAGTCTGAAACAACTATATCCGGCTTGAAGCTTTCGATGGCTTCTATTTCAGCGTTGACCTGTTTCATAAGAGTGAAGGATGCGAGAAATGGGCCTGGGTTAGCGGCTGTTTGTCTAAAGTCTATTGTTCCATCTGGTTTAACTTGAAAACCGATTGGCGGAGCTTTCACTAGGGGAAACTTCTCACGTTCAACATAGTGTATTCCTTCTTGATAGGTGGAGAACATCACTTCAATGTTTTTCTCTCTGAGGCTTCTAGCGATTGGAATGCATCGTCCAACATGTCCGAGGCCTATACCGCATGGAGAAAAATAAACTCGCATGGAACTATGTCCCGCCGAGGGGTTTACGTTTCACTTCTCCTTTGGGTTTTTCTTCCTCAAAAATTATGGCGTGGAACTTGAAGATTTTGGTGCCTTCGAGCAGCCAGCAGTCTGGTGGTAGACCAGCCTTAATGCAGCATTGACATAGGAATTCTTCTTCATTCCATTTCCATTCAACTGGCACTTGAGGAAGAAGTAATCCCTTAAACATGCCCTTTTCAACGATTAATCCGTCTTGTCCAACCTTGATTTTAGAAAGATATTCGCTTGGTTTTTCTACTTCAATTATTTGAGGTGGGGTAAGTACGCTTACTTCAAAAACTATGTTGTCAAGTTCGCTCAACGAAATTGGAGGGAAGCGAATGTCTCGGGTTGCTGAGTTTATGGCGGATTCAAGAACTGCTTGGGTCAGTGGTGAAACAGGATATGGATAGCCAATACATCCTCTTAACTTTTTCTTCCCGTGTTTTACGCTGTTTATGGTAACGAACACTCCACAAGGCTGCAAGAGCTTTTGAGGAGTGCTTTCCAAAGATCTGATCTGTTTTCCAGTCTTTAGGTGTTCTTCTACCGCTTTACGTGCTAGTTTGACGAGGAATTTTCCTTCTTTCAGATCTAATTGGAACAACAACTTGCTTTCTCACCGGGTTAGTAGACAATGATTGATACTTCAGCAACGGCTGAGCTTCGCATTGTTCAAGCTTTGAAAAGTCTCAGGTTCAGAATTTTATTGACTCTTCACGTGTTCCATCTTTGGTTATTATTACGAAGTCTATTCCGTCTCCGCTCATGGTGTCTCTGCTTATAGCCGATTTTATTGCTCTAGTAACTAGGTCTTTTGCTTCTTCTACGGTCAAGCTTTCTTTGTATCCTTCTTCGAGTAATCCTATAGCAATTTCTGTTCCAGAGCCTACAGCTGCATACTTGTCAGGTATTAACGAACCCAAAATATCCAGTATGTAAAGTGACGGTCCCTCTTCGTCTACTCCACCAACAATCGTTTGTGTAATCAATGGTGCAAGTCTGCGGCTGAAGAGCAGATTTGACATGAGTTTGGCTGCTGACCTTACAGAGACTGGTCTGCCCACGTCTAAACTGTATAGGTTTACGTATGCCTCCACCTCTCTAACGAGAATTTGCATATCTGAAACAAGTCCGGCGCACGCCGCACTTATATGATCAGTAATTTTGAAAACTTTCTTGCCGCCCTTGCTGACGATAAGGTAGCCATATGAAACACGTTTTTCAGAAGCTAAAATAACACCATCCGTGCATACGACGCCAATAGTTGTTGCACCTGGAACCCAGAGATACCGAGACTGTTGCCCTTGCCTTTCCATGCCTTTCACCTTTTCTCGTTGGTATATGTAAGACAACCTATTAAGTTTATGTTATATCACTGTTATTGACTCTTCTTCTACATTGCAGCTGGTATACGCAAATTCTAAGCGTAAAAATGGGAGCTGTAATGTTGAGCGATTGAGCTCAATGTCAAGGGATTTCATGTTTGTTTCCTGTTGAGTTTATGTTGAAACGGCAGAAAAGGGTAAATGTTAATTCGTTCATGTTTGTAATAGTGTTTGCGAGGGTGATTAATGGTTAAGCGTGGACTTTTTGTTGGGAGATTTCAGCCGTTTCATTTTGGCCATCTTGAGGCTATAAAGGATGTTTTGAAGGAGGTTGATGAACTTGTTATTGTCATTGGAAGTGCACAATATAGTCACAATGTTGATGATCCTTTTACTGCTGGCGAAAGGTTGGTTATGATTTGTAGAGCTTTGAAAGAGGCTGGAATAGATTGCAGACGAGTTTGGGTTGTACCTGTGCCTGATGTGAATTTTCATGTAATGTGGGTTTCAGCTTTGAAGGGTTATACTCCAAGATTTGATGTGGTCTATTCTAACGAGCCGTTAACACGGAGGCTCTTTATAGAGGCTGAATATGAGGTCAAACCCATTCGTTTTCATAAGCGAAAGATCTACTCCTCAACTGAAATCAGAGAGAGAATGATTAATGACGAAAACTGGGAGAGGCTTGTTCCAAAGAGCGTGGCTGAATTTATCAGGGAGATTGACGGAGTCAAACGACTCCAAGACTTGACAAAAAGCGACAAACAGTAATTGCGACGATTTATCAAGCTCTCCTCTTTTCGATGCTGATTCGCTCCTGAAGTTCCATAAATTCTCATGAATAGATTGAAAAAAGTTAATCTGCAATTCCTGCTGTGCAGGACTTGATTATTTATACCATATTCAAAATGAAGTTCTTAAGAACCTGTCAACTCTCAATGTTCATGTGAATTTCTCTCGATGTAGCTTTGAACACTACAGACACTTCTTTCATGTTTCACTGTTTTAATTTCGTATGGCTCTGATTCTACCATCAAACAAAACCATTGAAGAGGGATTGTTAAACAATCTCGGCGAAACTGTTGAGGATGGTTTCTACTTTTTCTAGGAGCAAATCTGTTTTAGCTTTTGCATTTTTACGATTTTTGAATTTGTCAATAAACCGTGGAAGAGCGTGAATTTTGGATTCTTTATTATGTAACTATGCCTTTTCCCTGACTCCTCGATGTCAAAGCTAATACGTCGTTGTCTAGTCCAATGAAATAACTGCTCTTTCATCTTCAAAAGTATAGCTTCACGTTCTGTCCTGACATCCGGATTCACAACAGCCAAATGAATTGTGTCCCTTGGAAAACAAGAAGCGGCAGTCACTATATATGCTCTCATTCTTACTTCGAATTTTTCTAACTGATGCGTTACGTCAACAACTCTCGCGCGTTAATATAGTTATAAAGCTCGCCACGGTTATTTCAGTACGTCCACTCTTCTTCTAGTACTTCTTCCTCTCCAGCAGCAGCATCCTTCAGATAGACCTCTGTAATTCTTTCTATTTTTTCCTTATTTTTCTGTTTTCTCCTAGAGTGAATGTCAAATCCAATCATTAAGAGATAGGGCATAGACAAATAACCTATAGCGAGGAAAGGATTGTGGAACAAGACGGCTAAACTGAATATCTGACTGATTGATTTGCCTTCGAAAGTCATCAGGACATCTTGGACAAAGAAAGCTGAGAACGTTAAAGTTAGGCAAACGAAGAACTGGACAAGCACTCCTCTTCCTTTTCCAAGAATAACAGATGGGATTGCAGACGACAAGAGAAAAACCCATGCAAAAGCGTGAATAAAAACTATCATGTCCAATCTAGATGCTAACCATGCACCTACTGATGGCCAGAACACGTCAATGTGATTCGTGGCGGTTGTGACGGCAATTTGGGTGAACAATTGGTAACTAGCCATTAAAGTCCAAGCAATGGAAATGTATACGGGCGTTATCAAGGCTGCTTTTCCCAAATTTATCCCTTCACCGTAACCTATTGAACTATCTTATATCTTAAGGTTTACGCTACCGTACTCTCTATTCATAAACCACATCAAACAGCTAAAATAAATAAGGGAACATTCCTCATAAGCTCTAAAACTAAACATTACAGCACGAGGAAGGATTTCAAATCATGCATATGAGCAGAAGACTAACGACCAAAGACGTGGCTTTAATCGTATGTTTCACAGCTTTGTACACGTATTCCTCTCTTGTGCCAGCCTTTCCGATAATCGGCTTGCCAAGTAAGGCCATAACTTTAGCTGCGATCACGGCTCCGATAATTGGAATACTGCTCGGACCATACCTCGGCATGCTATCCACACTTTCAGGCGGAGTAATCGGATTTTTTTCTGGACATTTCTCTCCACCAAGTCTTGTAGCTGGTATCGTTACAGCAGTTTTTGCTGGTGCACTATTCGAAAATAAACGAAGCTTTTGTGCTTTTATGTATTTGTCGCTTTTGTTCCTTTTCGGGTTTTATCCCTTCGTAGGCCCAGTTTGGCTTTATCCTCCATTACTGTGGTTTCAGATAGTCTGTTTTTTAGTTTTGGTTTCTCCTTTACAACCTATGGTTTCGAAGAGCATACGAAAATCCAGCAACAATTCAAAGCTCTCATCCGCCTTCTTCATAATTTTTCTGACGTCAACATTGGCTGGTCAAATTGCTGGTTCCTTAACCTTTGAGCTTATTTCTTGGCCTATCTTCATAGCGAATGTGGATGCTTGGATGGCAACTTGGCAAATTGTGACATGGATTTACCCGATCGAACGATCAGTCATCGCGTTAAGCGCAACTTTCCTAGGAGTCTTTCTTTACAAGATTTTGATGTCCTCAAATCTGATGTCCTTCTTTAATCGTTCAGAGCAACGTGAAAACATTGAAAACTAAGGCATTTCCTCAATAAGATTCTCCGAATACCTCTCGCCTTCCGTATTTTCTCTTTCGTTATCCTGTATTTCAAGGGAAGCCCCTCGGTCATATATGACTTGTAAAAAGTTTATGAGGTTTGGAAAGTTGTTTGTTGCTGTTCCAATGGGGGAGATGAGTTGTTTTTCGTATGTCTTTTTCTAATGTTGCGTCATGAACGTGAATGTCTAGCAGTTTATGCTTAAACATGTGAATCGTCTCATAGATGTCAATTTCTGTCTGGTGCAAATGTCTCATATCCAATGACACTTCAAGCTTCTTGGAAGGAAATTTGAGACGAATTTCGCGAAATCATGCAAGCCTTCGAAGATAAACGGGTAGCAACAAAATGATTCTAAGGCTATTTTGATGTGATTGCATGTGTACTCTTCACATTCAAGCTACCAGGTACTTTTCTCAATCGTTCGCCTTCAATTGGAACATATTTTCTAAGTGAACCTATTTGAGCAATTTTGAAATCTAGCGATGCGGTTTTCTGTACAAACCTTAGTAGTCTATCATTGTTATGCGGTGGGCCTGTTTTGGAGAATCCTTTCGGAGCTGAGTGAAGAGTTACAACGCTGTCTTGATCCTCTATACCTGTTTTTGCGAGCGTCTAAGAGTATTCATAAATATACATTCGTTAGGTGAAATCATCATGTCCTCGGAGCCATAAACGCCTCCGTCAAAAACAACTGGGGCGTCTTTAATTAGAACTATTGGAGTTTTTTCAGCCACCTCACCCATTAACAAATGTGCTGCGGATGCCAAATCATCTGCAACCGCATGCCGAGTGATAACTAGTGGCTTGCCGAAAATGTCTTTTTCTCCTCTGAAATCCATTACAGGTTTGAATCCTGCAACTGCCAAAGCCAAGCCGTTTGTGCCTAATCTAAGGGGAACCAGTCCGCTGTCAACAATTAAAATGGCGATGTGCTTGCCCGTTCTGCGTATAATTTCCTCTCTAACTAGTCTTGCCCACTTTTTAGCATTTTCTGGCCATAAAACTACTGAGCCGGCTGGCGCATTCTTGTTATCTATTCCTGCATTTGCAGTTAAAACCCCATTCTTAAGTGTCAAAACAGCTCTTTCAACTCCTCCGTAAATCTCATCTGCTTCCTGTAAGATTAGCTCTGCAAATTCTGGTTGTAGCAAAAACTTTTTTGCAAGCTCCTTTGCTTTCTCTGAAGGCTTAATATTACATAATTTTGTCACACGTCTCTCAGTATATGCTACGATTTTCGAGGCTAAAGCCAATATATCACCATCTTCCAATTGTTGATTTTGCCTCTTCAACGATTCCAGAATCACTACAACTAAGTTTTCGCCAGTTTTTACAATTCCTGTTCTAATTGCACAAAGCTTCATACAATTCTCATCCAGTATGCAAAATCGGAATAAAAACCACCTCGTCTCCCTCTTCAAGCATAGTTTCCAAACCATCTAGGACGCTGATTTCCCTTTCATTTACGAGTATAAGCGTGTTAGATCTCGGATCTTCCAGATAAGGGTCGATTATTGTCCGCTTAAGTTCTGGAATTTCCTTGACCATTTCTTTTATGGCTTCTTTCAGAGGAACTGCATCTTTGAACTTAATGACTAGTTTGTTTTTGCCTGTAATGCTGCGGTAAACTCCGAAAAGCTTGATGGTTACCTTCGTTTTTTGTCCCTTCAATTTTTATAGAACCAGTATAAGAGAAACATCATTAACATTTGTGCCTGTCGGTCCCGTGAATATAAGATCGTCGAGCTTTGAAAAGAAGTTATAAGAATCATTCTTAGCTAAGAATTCTTTAGGATATAAATTCATCTTTACTGCTCTACACATGGTTTTCCCATCAGCAATAGCTCCAGCAGCATCTGTCGGGCCGTCTGCACCATCTGTACTTAATGAAGCCACAACAACCCTGTTCATATCGCCAATATTTAACGCAGCTGCTAGAGATATTTCCTGGTTTCTTCCTCCCAAACCCCTTCCAGTCACTGTAACTGTTGTTTCTCCACCTGCAACTAAGCCTGCTGGTTTTGGAACGGGTTTTCCAGATAAGGAAACCTTTCGGGCTATTGAGGCCAGCTTGACTCCGACTTGCCTAGCTTCTCCTTCCAAAGTTGAGGTCAACAAAAGCGTGTTCAGCCCAGAAGAACTCAAGTGTTCACACGCTGCAAGGCTTGCATCCCTATTGTTTCCAATTATAACATTGTAAACTTTCTTGAATGATTTATCAGTTGCTTTGGGGGTATCCGGAATAAGACCTTTTTCTTGATCTGACAAAACTTTTCTGATGGATGCTGCAGTCTTGTCCCACAAACTGTATCTCTTTAAAACTCTTATGGCATCGTTGGAGCTTGTTGAATCCGGGACAGTTGGACCTGAAGCAATAACATCTAACGAGTCTCCCACAACATCTGAAAGTATGATATTCAGAACAGTTGCTGGATAAGCTTTTTTCGCTAGCCATCCTCCCTTAAAATCTGAAATGTGCTTCCTAACAGTGTTAATCTCGTTTATTGTTGCTCCACACTTGAGTAATGCATCAGTGATCTTTCTCTTGTCGTTTATGGTTATTTCACCGCGTGGCAATGGCATAAGACTTGAACCTCCACCTGAAAGCAAGCATATGATAAAATCTTTCTTTCTTGCATGTTCAGCGATTTTCAATATACAATGTGTTCCTTTAACCCCTGCCTTGTCAGGGATCGGATGGTTTGCCTTGTGAAGCTTTATAATTTCCGTTTCGGATCGGCTGTCATGTGGAACATTTACAAATCCATTCGTTATGTATTCACCTAAGCTTTGTTCCACGGCTTCAGCCATCAAACCGCTTGCTTTTCCGCCACCAATGACAAAAATGTTCTTGAATTTTTCTAAATCGAAGGAATGTCCCTTTACTTTGAGCACAGAATTTTTGAGAAAAAGTTTTGACTTGATTAATTGTTTCGGATCCACGGCGTTCAATGCATATTCAAGACTTTTGAGGGCTAGTGCCCTAGCTTTTCTGTCAGGCTGTGTCACACCATTTTCAACAAGCTGCTCTCTGTTCTTTATTGTTATCATTCAGTTGACCTGTGATTAATTCGCTAGGGATTTAACGCGCAAGTGTAATAAGTTAATGCTAATAAAGGATTCCGTAAAGTCGTGCTAGTGAGTTTTTATGTCCAAACCAAAAGTTTACGTCACCCGAGAAATTCCTGAGAGGGGTCTGAAGAAGATAAAAGAGCGTTTCGACACTGAGGTTTGGCCTAACTATGCTCCGCCACCGAAAGAAGTGATAATAGAAAATGTAGAAGAAGTGAGCGCTCTTGTTTCGCTTTTGTCGGACAAAATTGATGCAGAAGTTTTTGATGCAGCACCTAAATTGAAGATTGTTGCTCAGATGGCAGTTGGCTTCGACAACATAGACGTAAAAGAAGCCACGAAAAGAGGAATCTACGTGACAAACACGCCTGAAGTATTAACCGAAACCACAGCGGATTTTGCTTGGGCCCTTTTAATGGCCGTTTCAAGGCGTGTTGTTGAAGCAGACCTGTATGTCCGCACTGGAAAATGGGAGGTTGGATGGCACCCCAGCATGTTACAGGGCAGAGATGTTCATGGTGCAACAATAGGCATAATCGGTGCTGGAAGGATAGGCTCAGCTATTGCGAGGAGAGCGAGAGGGTTCAACATGAACATTCTCTACTATGATGTTGTTTCTAGACCTAAGCTAGAGAGGGATTTAGGTGCAACAAACGTGAACTTAAACGTGCTTGTTAAGCAGTCAGATTTCATCAGCATTCATGTTCCTTTAACGAAGCAGACTTATCACATGATAAACGAGGAGAAGCTTAGGCTTATGAAAAAGACTGCTTACCTCATAAACAATTCAAGAGGCGCAATAATAGATGAGAAAGCACTTTACCATGCGTTGAAAGAAGGGTGGATCGCTGGGGCTGGATTAGACGTTTTTGAGCGAGAACCCACAACAATTGATAATCCATTGTTCAAGCTTGACAATATTGTGTTAGCTCCACATATATCTAGCAGTAGCTATGAGACGCGTTCTAGAATGGCGGAGATGGTTGCGGAAAACCTAATTGCCTTCTTTGAGGGAAAAGCTCCGCCGAATCTAGTAAACTGCAGGGGCTCCACAGATTCCAAAGCTTAGCTGATTTTCGTTCCTTAATGCATTGAATGTGAAAAACCGCGCGTAAATGGTTAAATACTGTATTTTCTGTAAACTGTTTCTATATTAAATGGTGTAGAAAATGCATAAGAAATTGTTAATACCTGGACCGACTGAAGTAAGCGAAGAAATGCTTGGTGAACAAGGTCGCTTTCTGATTGGACATCGGACTGAAGAATTTTCAGAATTATATACAGGAATCATCGAAAAACTTAATGGATTTTTTCAGTTGCCAGATAGCTATAAACCAGCTGTTACTACATCTTCTGGAACACTGTGGTTCGACATAGTTGGCAGGAGCCTTGTGAAGGAAAAAGCCCTCGCTTGCGCTAACGGAGCGTTCTCTGAAAGGTTTGGCAAAGCTATTCAAGCTTGCGGTAAGAAAGTTGACTTTCTTGAAGTGGAGTGGGGAAAAGCAGTTAAGCCAGAGATGATAATGGAGAAACTTGGTTCAGGAGATTATGACACACTAGCTGTTTGTCACAATGAAACATCAACTGGAGTACGAAACCCGATATACGAAATCGGAAAAATGGTGAGAAGAGACTATCCCAATCTGATGATTGCAATTGATAGCATTTCTGGAATGGTAGGTGACAAAATATCACCGTCAGAGATCGGCTGCGACGTCATCTTTGCTTCAACGCAAAAATGTTTTGCTTTGCCTCCAGGACTAGCAGTCGGAATCGTCAGTGATAGAGCCTTGGAAAGAGCTCGGGAATTGCCTAGTCGAGGCTTGTATACCGATATGGTTCGCATTTTCGACTACTACGAGAGAACACATCAGACACCGTTCACCCCAAACATCTCGCTTCTATATGCACTTGATAAACGAATGGATCTGTTGCTTGAGCAAACACCTGAAGGTGTCTATCAAAGACATAAAGCCATGGCGGAATACACACAAAACTGGGCAAAGAAATATCTCGGGTTGTTCGCCGAACCAGGATACGAATCAGTCACAGTTACATGCATCAAAAACACTCTGGGAAAAAGCGTGAAAGAACTGAATGAGAAACTGGCAGAAAAACATTTTATGATTTCCAATGGCTATGGTAAACTAGCTGAACAAACCTTCCGCATTGGTCATATGGGTGAATGGAATCTTGAAGGAATCAAAGAGGTTCTCCAGCATATTAATGAAATCTGGGGTCTAGGGAAAGAAAATGGCGTCTAGAATCCTAATCTGCGACAAAATCGCTGATGAAGGCTTAAGACTGTTTGAAGAGAAAGGTTACGAAGTTACGAAAGCATGGGACATGCCTAAAGATAACCTTCCCAAGATCGTAGGTGAATACGATGCGCTTGTTATCCGGTCAGCCACCAAAGTCAAGGGAAGCCTAATTGCTAATGCAAGAAACCTTAAAGTCATTGGGCGAGCAGGCATTGGCTTGGACAACATTGATCTGGAAAAAGCCAAGGAAATGGGCATCACTGTAGTGAATACTCCGCAAGCATCCGCCAACAGTGTTGCTGAGTTGGCGTTTGGTCATTTGCTTGCTCTGGCAAGAGGCATAGTTAAGGGAACTATCAGTCTTCGCGAGGGAAAATGGGTGAAGAAGGAACTCAAAGGCGTGGAAGTCCATGGGAAAACCCTTGGGTTAATAGGATACGGAAACATCGCGAAGATTGTTGAGAAACTGGCGTTAGCCTTGGACATGAAAGTGATTGTTGTAAGAAGCAGAGTTTATGACAGATTTGTTTCTATGGAAGAAATGCTTCCTAAAGCCGACTTTATCTCAATTCATGTTCCGTTGACTCCTCAAACCAGACATATGCTATCAACAAGAGAATTCAAAATGATGAAAAGTGGAGTCATGATAGTTGACTGTTCACGCGGCGGAGTAGTCGACCAGGAGGCACTGCACCAAGCTCTTGTATCTGGCATGGTTAAAGCTGTAGCAGTAGATGTTTTTGAAGAAGAACCACCTGGAAATCACAAGTTGCTTACGCTTGAAAACGTTCATGCAACGCCTCATATAGGCGCTCAAACTAGTGAAGCACAGTTGAGAGCGGGCGTGCAAGTTGCTGAAAGGGTGATTGAGGAACTGGAGAAGCTTAGGTGAGTCGGACTGTATGGTCGAAATTAGGCCATTCAGAGCTATCCACTATACCGAAAAAGCAGGTGACTACGAAAATCTAATCACGCAACCATACGATAAAATCGATCAGAATATGCAGAGGGAATACTATAGAAAATCAAGGTATAACTACTGTCGACTAACACTACCAGTTGAAGAAAACAGATACGAAATATCCAAACAGCGAATACTCCGATGGATAAAAGAAGGGATATTAAGCAAGGATAAAGAACCGGCGATTTTTGTCTACAGACAAGAATTCAGGCTCTTTAGAAAAACTCACACTCGCACAGGTTTCATTGCTGCTTTGCGCTTGCAGCCGTATGAAGAAAACAAAGTTCTCCCTCATGAGATTACACATAAAGGTCCGAAGATCGACCGGTTAAACATGCTGCGTGCAACTCAAAGGAACCTTGAAACTGGATTTCTACTTTATCCAGACCCAGAGAAGACAACTATTAATTTTTTTGCTCAAATAGCAAAAACTCGTCCACTCATAGACACAAACGACTCTTTAGGAGTTAGAAATCTTATCTGGAGACTAACTAACCCGGAAAACATAAAACTGATCCAAGAAGCGGTGATAGATAAACAGTTTGTGATTGCTGATGGTCATCATAGATATGAGACAGCTATCGCATACAGAAATGAAAGGCGCAGACATGAAGAGTGGGATAAAAATTCAGCATTCAACTTTCGAATGAGTTATATGGTTCCCATCCAAGACGAAGGACTAATTATTTTGCCAATACATCGCCTTCTTAAAAGAATCGAGCTAACCACTGATACTCTACAGGGATTCCAAAAATTTTTCACAGTTTCAGAAATTAACGCCGATGCTGAAAACCTCAGGAATTTTCTGGATAACAACAAACACGCTTTCTGCATCTATGATGGAAAAAAGGCTTATGGTCTATTGCTGAAAAATGAAAAGAATGTTTCACAATTCATGGATACTACTTGGTCAGATACGTTGTGTTCTCTTGACGTAACTATACTGAGGGATGTCATTTTCAAAGCTATCATGAAAACCGGCAAGCTGAAAATCGACGATGATATACTCTACGTAAGATGGATAAAAGATGCCATGAGAAAAGTGGATAATGGAAAAGCAAAGTTAGCGTTCTTAGTCAATTCAACAACCCCTGAAAAGGTTCTGGAAATAGCGCGAAATCGTGAAAGAATGCCTGAAAAATCCACGGATTTCTATCCGAAAATGGTTTCTGGTTTCACGATGATGGATCTTTCGCTTGGAGAAAAACTTTAACGGTTTCCATTTTTGCCGTACTACTTTGAATGACACCAGAATTGAAGGTATTGAACTCTTGGAAACTCCGTGGGCTTTCACATGTTTCCAATATGACTCGTAACAGAAGCGTTATCATGGGTTCCAGATCATTTCCTAACGGTGCTGTTATGGTTGTTCTACGTGAGACGTCTTTCTGGCAAAAGGGTAAGGTGCTTGTGTAATTCCTTTGCTAATCTCGTTAAGAACAGTGCTTAGACTCTGGATCGTACATCTGAAGCGCTCAAAAAAATTTCGCTTTCTTAATCTCCTAATTCTTCACCAGTCAGAGTTTCAACTATGTCTGCCGCAAGTTGTACTAGACTATCTGCCTGTTTCATAGCAATTTCTCCATCTTCCTGTTCCAGCTGAGTTAGCTCCTGCACCTTTTCTTCAATCCCTATGAGACACCTCAAAACTGGGCTGTTTATTCCCTGAGTTTTTTCTGAAGTTTCCCTGAGGATGTTTTCTATGAAGGCCGGTTCCCCTAAGCTGTAATAAATAGCGTTTCGAGCTTTTCTCATAGCTTCCAAAAGAAGGCTTGGCGCTATGTAAGGCATTTTCCTAGCGGCTTCCAATTCTGCCTTTGCTTCGCGTAGATAGCGTAGTGCCCAACTTCTTCTGTAGTTATCCATCATCAGTTTTCACCTTTTTCACGTGTGCTGGAAACTGAACTTTTTCTTAGAAAGTTGCTTGTTCTCTTCAACGTTTTCGTCTAGGAATGCAATTTGCTTTCCAGCAAAAACATGTGTTATGTCTCCTGCGACCCTATTTCTAATTTTTGGTGTAACTTCTTGTATTAGCATACTGACCGCTTGTTTATTTCTTTCAAAGCCTTTAGAAAATTTACTGGGAAAACGTCTAATAGGCTCCTTGGCCAACTGCTTGCCATGTTCTGTTTGCACTATGCTCAAACTAAATTTTCCTCCAATCATGTATTGGCTGTATTGCCCTCAGCACTCAAAGCTATACTGAAGCAAAATTCATAAAACAACATGACTAATTTAACTTTACTCATCTTAAAATGCGTTATCTCGTGATCTTGGTGGCTTCGATAATTATGGACTGAGGTATCCTGTGATGCTTCTTCATAGGGGGATAGTGTGCACGCTTACTTTCCACTCTTAAACTTGGAAGGAGTCATTCCAGTTGATTTAACTTCACTTTGAAAAACTCCTCGAAATTTCTAGTTATCTGTGCAGCAACTTCCTCGACATCAATGTTTTTGATTTCACTTATTGCTTTAACAATTGTTGGGATAAAAGCGGGTGTCGTTCTTTTTCCCTTAAACGGGCCTTTGTAGTAGCGAACTGGTCCATCTGTTTCAGTTAACAAACTGGTTAACGGTACTCGCTTTACAACCTCTCTTATACCATTTGAATAGGCTGTTGGTGCCCCCTCAGTGATGAAATATCCCTGTTCAACAACTTTGGCTAGTGCGCTGATTGGTCTACTGAACCAGTGTAACAGCACTCTGCTAAGGTTGTACGATGGAAGCATCTCAACAATATGAGCCGTTGTTCCTCTTGAGTGAATTATAACCGGTAAATCAAGATTTTCAGCCAGATTAAGCATTCTGTCAAAAATCATGAGCTGCTTATCCCAAATATCTGTATACTTATAATCTAAACCTATCTCTCCAATAGCCACCAAAGCCCTATTCTCTTCATGCTGTGAAATGAACTCTAACATCTGTTGAAGCTCAACATCTGTCAAGGCCTTTACATTCCACGGATGAATACCCAAGGCAGCAAAGACTATTCTAGGATACCGCTCAGCCAATTTTAAGCTTCCAACGCTTGTTTCATAGCTCATGGAGTTTGAAACTAAGGCGACTACATTGAATTTTTTTGCTTCAGCAATTATTTGATCTATGTCTTTAGCATACTCCTTGTCTGAAAGATGTACATGTGCGTCAACAAACTTCATCATAATCACGCTTTCACAAAACTAGTTTAGGTTTTCCTTTTATAATTTCTCTCTTTGTTTGAATATTTCTGAGGGTTTATGCCGAATTTTGGCAAATAAAGAACAATAAACGTTAAATATTGCTTTAAAGAGAAAAATAAGCTACAGAGGAGTCTTTATGGCTGGTTTAGAATTAGCGGTCGCTCCAATGCACAGACTGTGCAAAAAAGCTGGAGCCGAAAGAGTAAGCGAAGCAGCAGCAAAAAAACTTGCAGAAGAACTGGAGAAGGTAGGGATAGACATCGCGAAAGAAGCTCTAGACTTCGCGATGCATGCAGGAAGAAAAACCATAAAAGATAAAGACATAGAAATTGCTGCCAGCAAAGTTATTGGTAAGTAGCGCTCCTTCTTCCCCCCCTTTTTTGTTCCAGGACAAGATGCTGCCACCTCATTGGAGATTGTTCTCGCTGTTTGTTCGTCATGCAGTAGCTGATAGTCGCATGATTTCATGAGCGCTATAAATTCAGTTCATAGATCAGAAATTGAGAAACAGCTGAGTAGTGTATACGTAGATGGCTGAGATGACGCAAGGTGGAAGTTTCGGCAGTAGTATAAACCTTTGAATTTTAACGTTTGAAACAGGAAAATCCTATAAGTAGCGTTTTCTATTTCAGCAGGGTGAGGGATTAATATATGGGTGGGAAAAAGAAGCTCAGTCTTAAGCAAGTAGAACGCATGCAAGCAAAGAAAGGCAAATCAGAGAAAAAGAAAAAGGAAAAATCAGCCGGGCTTAGAGAAAAGAGACCCGCAGCAATAACACCACCGGACTTGGGAAACGAAAAGATAATGGGTGAGCTGAAAAAAATGAAGGTTCTGACACCATATGCTGTGGCTACACGCTTCAACTTGAGAATCAGCGTAGCGAAAGATTTTCTTAGGCGGCTGGAAGAACGTGGCGTAGTTCAAATGGTTTCTGGGAACCACAACCTGAGAATCTACAAGGCAGTGGACTAACTCACCAACTAATTCATTTGATGCTTCTTTACAAGCTGCTAGGAGCCAAAATTTGATTGGAATTTCCTAAGAGGATTTACACAGTTGAAGAGGTTGAGAGAGCCGCAGAACTCGTTAGGAGAGGCTATAGGCACCGTTTAAGGGTTAGAGGAAGCCTGATCTTTAAACAGAAAGTGGGACAAGCATTGAAACTTGTTAAGACTGCGGGTTACTACAATTTTTTAAGAGCTTACATCTGTAGCATAGTGGAAATTGATGGCGTAACACAACTCCGCGAAGCGGACGCGATAATCTGGACAAATAATTACGCTGTGCAAGACATTGTGGATGCTGCAAGCCTCTTTGTGCAAAAAACAAATCACATGAAAGAACATCTTGAAGGCAAACTTTACTTTGGTGGTGCTGCAGAAACGCGTTCTGTTCAAAAACGCATAGAATTCCTTAGAGCATTGGAAAAGAAAAGCCGAAGCAAACATGTAAAAGAGGAATGTGGAAAGCTTCTGAGAAGCTGGAGCGAAAGCGTGTTTTTGTAATATTCTTTCAAGCGGTTTTTTCGATTTTTATTTTGGTCCCACTTTTCACTCTGCTGAACAGATCAAGATTTTTTGTTATCATGCCGAGAACGTTGACAGGACTGTACGGTTGTGTTTCTCCATAGAACACGCATATAGCACTTCCCATAGGCCAGAAAGCTATTGCCCCCTTTTCTACTGTGCTCTTAGCTTTTTCCTCTCCTATTTTCACTGGTATTTCAAAGTAGACTTCTTCCTTCCACAGGGCTGTTCTTCCTTCTAGCGGAAGCTTCCTAACAATCATGTCTATAGTTCTAGGTCCTAAATGGCGTACAAGCTCACCTTCAGCTTCGCCTAAATCATCAATCACAAATCTGACTTTAACTCGTGAAACTTCAGTTTCTTCTTTGCTCATAGTTTCCACTTCTTTGAAGAAATTCCTCTAGGATTCCCTCTAGCGTAACTGGTCCTAACACTTCAAGCTCATATTTCGCTCTAACAGTTGGCTTATTAATTGTCATCACCCTTCTAAGATCGATTGGCGTTCCAATTAATACTGCATCACATGGTGTGAGGTCAATAGTTTCCTCAAGCTCAGCTATCTGCTTTTCACCATAACCCACTGCTGGAAGAATCGCGCCTAAATGTGCATATTTCTGATAAGTCTCTTTTATCGAACCCACAGCGTAAGGTCGTGGATCAACCATTTCTCTTGCTCCAAGTTTTTTCGCTATTACTGCTCCTGCACCATAAGGCATGTTTCCATGCGTCAATGTTGGGCCATCCTCGATCACTAGAACCCGTTTTTCCTTGATCAATTCAGGCTTGTCAACAGTTACAGGCGAATTTGCCTCCAACACTTTGGCTTTCGGATTAACCATATTGATGTTTTTCTTAACTTTCTCAACGTTTTTCGCATCTGCCGTGTCAACCTTGTTGATTATCACGACGTCTGCCATTCGCAGGTTGACCTCTCCAGGATAGTAGCTAAGTTCATTTCCAGCCCTATGCGGATCAGCGACAACAATATGCAAATCAGGCTTGTAGAAAGATAAATCGTTATTACCTCCATCCCAAACAATGACGTCTGCTTCTTTTTCTGCTTCTCTCAGAATCTTCTCATAATCGACTCCAGCGTAAACTATTATGCCATTGTCAATATGCGGCTCATATTCCTCTCTCTCCTCAATTGTGCATTCATGTTTATCCAAATCCTCATAGGAAGCAAAACGCTGCCAGATCTGCTTCCTCAGGTCTCCGTAGGGCATTGGATGTCGTATGGAAACAACCCTTAACCCCTTGCTTTTCAAGATTTTTGCTATCTGCCGTGATGTTTGGCTTTTACCTGAACCAGTTCTAACAGCGCACACCGAAACCAACGGAACCTTAGATTTAAGCATCGTTGTCCTAGGTCCCATGAGGCGGAAGTCTGCACCGTTAGCCAGCACCATGGAAGCCTTATGCATAACGTACTCATGGGGAACATCACTGTAGGCAAAAACGACTTGATCAACATCGTGCTCCTTTATCAAGCTCGGCAGTTCTTCTTCTGGATAGATCGGTATGCCCTCTGGATAGTTTGAACCTGCAAGTTCAGGTGGATAACTCCTTTCCTGTATACCTGGAATCTGTGTAGCTGTGAAAGCTATAACTTCATACGAATCGTCATTTCTGAAGTGAACGTTAAAGTTGTGGAAGTCTCTGCCCGCCGCCCCCATTATAACAACTTTGATTTTTTGCATATATACTCCTCTCCAAAATCCTAAATAAACGCGGAATTAATATTACTTAAGTTTATCCCATATAAACCTTAAGTGAGTAACTTAGGCTATACTGCGTAAAACAGATTCGCCTATGAAGTCTATCTGTTTTGCTGTAACGCCTGGATGCACTGGCAACGAAAATACTTGCTTAGCAGCTTTCTCTGTTTCCTTAAGCTGGTATTTCCCGAATTTTCGGTAGTAGGGCATAAGATGTATAGGGGTAGCATAATAGACTTCTGCACCTATGCCTCTCTGTTTTAGTTTTTTAACTGTTTGGCCTCTTTTCTTCGCCCCTGCCCCTTTCAACCTGACAGTATAAAGGTACCAGCTATGTTTGTAGCCTCTTGGTTCTTTGGGCAACTGCAAGCACTCTGCTTTTCCAAGCTTCGCTGATAACTTCCTCGAGTTTTCACGTCTCTTAGCTAAGAAATCTGGCAATTTCTTCAATTGGACGCAGCCTATTGCTGCCTGCATTTCTGTCATGTGATAGTTATGTCCAAGCGTGATGGATTTATACTTCTCTTTTTCTCCGTGGCTTCTCATAAACCGCATCTTCTCAGCAAGTTCATCATCGTTCGTTGTTATCATTCCACCTTCGCCGGTTGTCATGTTCTTGCTTGCGTAGAAGCTCCAGCATGCAGCGTCCGCAAAGGCTCCTGGCGGTTTTCCTTTATAGCTTGCGCCATGAGCTTGGCATGCATCTTGAATAATTGTCAGTCCATGCTTCTCAGCAATCTCTCTTATGGGTTGTACGTCAGCAGGCAAGCCATACAAGTCCACTGACATTACAGCCTTAGTTTTTTTCGTTACCGCTTTTTCAATCTTGCTTGGAGAGATGTTGTATGTTTTAGGATATATGTCCACAAAAACTGGTTTGGCTCTGGCCAATGCAATAGATTCAGCGGTGGCAACGAATGTGAAGCTTGGCAGAATCACCTCATCTCCTTGTTCAAGTCCAGCTCCTGCAATGGCCAGATGTAGAGCAGACGTTCCTGTGTTTACAGCTATTGCATGTTTTGCCTTCGCAAATTTCGCGAAGGCTTTTTCAAACTTTGTGACTATGGGTCCAGCACCTAATCCATGAGTCAGGACACCGCTTTTCATCACTTTAGTGACTGCCTTGATTTCTTCTTCTCCAATTTGTGGAGCATTGATTGGTATCATGCGACCGCCTTGTAACAAGGATACTGCTTCCAGGTAAATAACTTGTGCGTTCAATTCTTTAGTGCAAAATTGAGTGTTGGTAGAGCAATGGTTTTGCCTTGATAAGCACTTTGCGTAAACCCGCTTAAATATGTGCATTGAATGTTGTATAGCATCTTTCTAGAAGTTAGCGCGTGGTTTTCTTAGTGGTTCCATTCGAAATAGGGTAAGGTGAAAAATGAGTACAATTGAAACTACGATATAAACGGGAGGAATATATGGGAAATCCATAATAACTTAAAGCATAATTTGTTTTCTTGGGTTGATTAAATATGAACGTGACAATGGCGAGTTTAGCAGAGTTGATACGCCAATATTTCGATCTAAGCCAATTCGTTAGCGAGATCGTTGCTTCAGTGATTGTGTTTGCATTTGCTATTGTTGTTGGCTGGGTAGTGTACTTCATTTTTGAGAGGTATTTTACTGGATGGGCAGAAAAGACAAAAACAAAATTAGATGACGTGATATTGCGTAATATTAAAGCACCCGTCTACTTTTTTGTAATCCTTGTTGGCGTATATTATGGTTTGAATTCTCTTACTTTTCTTGAACCATATTCAGAACTCTTAACAGCCATATTCACCTTAGCTGAGATTCTGTTGGTTACTTTTATAGTGACTAGGATCGTCAATGTTCTAGTGAGTTGGTATGTTGAAGATAGTGCAGTGCGTGGGAAGAAGAGGAGTGACCACCTTCTCTTTCTTTTTAAGAAGCTCATTCAGATAGTTGTCTATATATTTGCGTTTTTGGCCATCTTGGCTGTTTTCAGAATTGATCTTTCAGGCGTAGTTGTTGGTCTCGGTGTCGGTGGTATTGCAGTTGCATTGGCACTACAGACTATTCTAGGTGATGCCTTCAGCGCGTTCTCCATTTATTTTGACAAGCCGTTTGAAATTGGAGACTTTATCAATGTAGGTGACTATTCTGGAACTGTCAAAAAGATAGGGATAAAATCCACGAGGCTACAACTGCTACAAGGAGAAGAACTGATTATATCAAATAAGGCGCTTACGACAGCCAGTGTGAGAAACTTTAAGGCGATGAAAAAACGGAGGATAGTGTTCGCTGTGGGTGTGACCTTTGACACTCCACTCCAAAAACTCAGAAAGATACCTGACATGATCTCAAGGATAATAAAGCAGATCGAGTTAGCTGAGTTAGACAGAGTGCATTTCAAGGAGTTTGGAGATTTCAGTCTTAAATTTGAGATTGTATACTATATGAAATCAACAGACTATGTCAAATACATGAACACACAGCAAGAAATCAACTTCGCTATAATAGAAGCCTTCGAAAAGGAAGGCATAGAACTGGCGTTCCCAACACAGACAATACTCTTAAACAAAGGTCTCGAGTAAAGACAACATACGCATCTTCCCAGCAAAATCCTGACACACTGACATAACCAACTGCTCTTTATGAACGCTGCTGAAAACTGGTTCACTTCTTGCTCTCACATCTTTTTCCTTGTTTTCATGCTTTCTTATATATAACACACAAAACACGCGCCAGACGATTCTAAAACATCGTATTATGTGACTTGGCATTTTTCATAGTTAGCCTGATCACGTCGCACTCGCTCTACTCGTGTAGAGCATTCATCTAAAAAAATCCTCTTTAACTAATTTCTATATGTTCTTAAATATCTCCGTACAGATTTACTAAATCTGAATAGGAGATTGGAATGGATCAAAAGACATCGCGATTATGCATGACAGCTCTTCTAGTTCTACTTGTAATATCGTTAGGTGCGTCTATCGTCGCAGCATCAAGCCCTGTTACTGTGTACATATACGATTTTGACCAACCAGTAGAATGGATTGGAAAGACGTTCAAGATGGATGGGAAAACTTACTGGGTGGGAGAAATTCATATCCAGTATGGTGGTAGTCCACCTGAAGGGACGCACACGAGGGCATATTGCATGCAATATGATGTTATTCTCTACACAGGCAGAAATTATGAATATACTATTGTTGACGTAATGGATACTGCTAATTGGACCTCCATTAGTTATGTGCTGTCATGGTATGATCCACCTAAAGATGATAATGAAGCAGCTGCTGTTCAAGGGGCCATCTGGAAGATATTAACAGGTTCAAACCCATCGGGATATGGTGCTGGTCTTGCTTCGGAGGCTGAAGGTAAGGATGTTATTCGAAATACTGACACGCTGGAGTGGCTTACCCCTGATATTTGTGTGGGTCCAAATGAAGAGGTAACGTTGACGGCTAAGGTTGTGAAACAGGATGGTAGCGGAAGGTCTAATGTAAAGATTATGTTTGAAACAACTGCAGGATTTCTAAGTAAGGAAGAAGGGATCACAGATGCTAATGGCGAAGTAAACGTAACTTTGACGTCGCCTTCTGAGTCAGGTACCTTAGTTGAGGTTACAGCTTGCACAAGAGGAGTGTGGCCTAAGAAATACCTTTGTACTGATGAAACTCAGAATCTGATTGGATTAGGAGATGAACTGGAATTAACTACGACTACTGATCTCTGTGTAATCGCATATATCCATGTAATTCCCGAAGTACCTTTTGGAACTTTAGCTGCAGTTGCTATGTGCTTCTTTGCCTTCATGGTTAAAGCGAAGAAGATTAAACTGCATTGGCATTCTTAGCTATGCCGTTTTACGTAGGCGTTCTCTCCAAACGTTGGATTTCCAACGCCCGCGCAATTGAGTTAAGTTCAATTCGATGTGTCCTCGTAGATGCTTTCATTTTCTCGGAAGTTGCAGCCATCAGCGTTGGACAGGCGGCGATTATTTCTGAACCTCTGAAAAGGGTCGTCAGCCTCTTTTGCTATTGCCGAAAAGTTGATTCAAAGATGGATTCATTTCTTCTATGTGGCGAAAAAGAATTTTCCAGTACATAAGCCAGTTGAGCCGGGGATATTGCGTGAACACGTAAAAAGCATGTTATATCGTGAGCAGGTGTCATGTGATCAAAAGCTTCTTTAATGAAATGGAAGGAGTTGTTCAAGAGTTGATGAGATGTTGCAAGCTAGGTCAGCGGAAGAAGCAGAATATGAAGAAATCTTGATGATGACGCAAGAAGCGTTCAAAAAGGCTTCAAGTGGACGTTCTACAGGCGAATTTGAACGCAATATTGTCGAAGATACAGTTGCTGCAGATCCAAACTTTCGAAGAGGAGATTTGAGAATCACTGAAGCAGAGGGAAAAATTGTCAGCATGATGCTTATTATAAGACGTCAGGTGAGAATTGGTAGGGCAATAGTTAATAGTGCAATAGTTTCTCCAGTGGCAACTTGTGTGGGTTATGAAAAGAAAGGTTATTGCAGCGCAGTAATGCGAGATGCGATAATCTACATGAAACAGCATGAATTCGACATCACAACTCTATGGGGGCACCCGTGGCTATACACTCATTATGGATATTCGCCAGCTATGGTAGGCCCAAGCGTGGCAATAAAACCCGAAAGGTGTAGCCCAACTGAAGTTAAACGTCCTTTCATAATACAGTCTTATGAGGAAACACGCGCAAAAGCAGTCACAGACATATATCACAAAAACACTATCAACCAAGTACTCGCAGTAATAAGAAATCCGGAACCATTCGAATGGAAGGTTCACAGCGCAGATGTTGAGTTCCAGACAGTGATTGACAGAAATGGCACATTGATAGGTTACTATTCATGCAGTCAAACTGCACGGTCGGGTAGGAACCTATTGGAAATCGGAGTTGCCAATACAGAAGCGTGCAAAATAATCTTCAACAAGCTACTAGACTATGCAAAAGAGAAGAAACTGACTGAAATAATATGCCCAATGACTCAGCAACATCCATTCGCGCAATTCGCTTACTGGCACAACGTGGAACTCAGAACAACAATGGCCAGCGGTGCAGGTTTTGCACGGATTCTGAACATGACAGCATTGTTTGACAAAATGAAAAAGGAATTTGAAACCCGATTAAACCATTCAGAGCTTTACAACAAAACGTTATCACTAACCATAAAGACAGGGAAAGAAACGATATATCTCTTGATTAATAATGGGGAAATCATAGTTTCAGCTGAAGAAGAGAAAACAGATTACACCTTGAAAGCACAATTACCTTCATTGAATCCTCTTGTCACCGGATACAAGAGCATATATGAACTGATAGAGAAAAAAGAGGCTGCACTTGATAGTAATAGGGCAATCGCAAAAAAATCTGATGGCATTCAATTAGTAAATATACTTTTCCCGAAGGGCACGCCCTATGACGGTAACTTGCCCTTAGTTTGGGAGTGACGAGAAGTTCCAAGAGGCAAATTTACGGTTCTCACAAAATGACGTACTAGTATCATATCCTCTCTTTTTGAACCGTTATGTATAAAAGAGAGCGCCTGCTCCGTAGACTTCTACAATGAGGCTTGCAAATGCCCAAAATAGGTGTTTATGTTTGCCATTGCGGCTTAAACATCGCGGGTGTAGTTGATGTAGAAGAAGTTGTGGAATACAGTAAGACTTTGCTGGATGTTGCAGTGGCTAAACACTACACTTACACATGTTCCGAACCTGGACAACGTATAATTCAGGAAGACATACGGAACCAGGGACTCGATAGAGTTGTGATTGCAACATGTTCTCCTCGGATGCATGAGGAAACTTTTCGCAAAACAGTTGCAGAAGCCGGATTGAATCCTTATTTGCTTGAGATTGTTAATTTGCGGGAGCATTGCTCTTGGTCTCACAGTGAAGAACCTGAAAAAGCCACTGAAAAGGCGAAAGATCTTGTTAGAATGGGTGTAGCTAGAGTAAGGCTTTTGGAACCTTTGGAAAGGCGTAAAGTAAGCGTTGAGAAAAGTGTTTTAGTGGTTGGCGGCGGAATTGCCGGCATACAAGCCTCATTGGATTTAGCGGATGCTGGGTTAACTGTTTACCTTGTGGAGAAAGCGCCAAGCATTGGCGGGCGTATGGCACAGTTAGATAAGACCTTTCCAACTCTTGATTGTAGCGCATGTATTTTAACGCCTAAAATGGTTGATGTAGCTAAGCATCCGAACATAAACCTGCTAACAAACGCTGAGGTCACAAGCGTAAACGGTTTTGTCGGAAATTATGAAGTTTCAGTTTTGAAGAAACCCAGATATGTGGATGAAAATAAATGTGTAGGTTGCGAGCTCTGCACAGAAATCTGCCCAGTTAAAGTTCCAGATAAGTTTAATGAAAGCTTAAGCCAGACACGTGCAATATCCATTTATTCATCACATGCAGTGCCAAAAGTCGCCACAATAAATCCGAACCACTGTCTCAGGCTGAAGTATGACAAAGACATATGCGGCAAATGCCTAGAAGTGTGCGAAGCCAAAGCCATAAACTTTAAACAACAACCAGAAACAATCCAGCTTAAAATAGGCGCATTTCTCATAGCGGTAGGATCAGAAGTTTTCGACGCGTCAAAAATGCCGGAGTATGGTTATGGATGCTTCCATAATGTTATATCAAACATCGAGTTCGAAAGGATTTCAGACGCGTCTGGACCAACCGGCGGAAAGATTCTTCATCCAGAAAACGGTGAACCACCTAAAACTATAGTTTTTATCCAGTGTGTTGGTTCTCGGGACAAACGTTTTCACGAGTATTGCTGTCGTGTCGGATGTATGGTTAGCTTAAAACAAGCAATTCTTGCTCGTGAAAAACTCGGCAAAAACGTGAACATTTACATATGCTTTAATGATCTCCGAGCCTTTGGCAAAGGTTACGAGGAATTTTATAGACGCGCAAGAGACCTAGACATCAACTTCATCGCTGGATTGCCATCTGAAATCCACAACGCTGAGAATGGTTCACTTTACTTTGACGTTTACGACAGAGGAATAAACAAGCTTTTGGAAATGCATTCAGACCTAGTTGTGCTGGCAAACGGACTTGTTCCAAGTAGTGACCTTGGGAAAATCAGTGAATTGTTTCATGTTTCAAGAAGCGCAGACGGTTTTCTGTTAGAAGCGCATCCGAAGTTGCGTCCGCTTGAAAGTCCTACAGCAGGGGTTTTTCTTGCGGGTGTATGTCAAGGACCTAAGGATATTCCTGATACCGTGGCGCAGGCAAGTGGAGCGGCGGCAAAGATCATAGATTTGTTGTCGAGTGGGGAAATTGAGCTTGAGCCTTTGAAGGCTGTTGTGAACAAAGATTTGTGCAGTGGGTGTCGAATTTGCGAACCTATTTGTCCATATGTTGCAATAGAGATGAAAACCGAAATCATAGATGATGTTGAAAGGCTTAAAGCTGAAGTTGTTGAAGCCATGTGTCAAGGCTGCGGCTTGTGCAGCTCAGCATGTCCAGCTAACGCTATTAAAATGCAGCATTATACTGACGAACAAGTTTCAGTTCAAATTCGCGCTGCTTTTGCAGAAACGAAGGTGAAAGGAGGGAGCTGAAATTTCAGGTTTAATTGATTTGATGTCGATGGCTAAGCCTAATCTTGAATCGCGTGGAAAGGTTTTAGCAAAGCTCAGCAAAATAGAGCTTGTAAACTGTTTTCAATGTTTAAAGTGCACAAGTGGATGTACCGCTTTGAAACTTCTAGAGTTGAAGCCTCATGAGATAATGAAACTTTGCAGGTTAGGCTTCGTAGACGAGTTTGCTGCTTCAGAAATAATTTGGACTTGCGCCACATGCTTAAAATGCGTACAGCGGTGTCCACAGAAAGCGTCACCTTATCATCTGATAATGGCATTACGAAACCTCGCGGTGGAACGTGAAGCAAAAGTGCCGGAAGCTTACCTAGCAGCTGTTTCCCAAATACTTGAAAATGGTCTATCACAGACAATTCAGAAAATCACTACACGCAAAATGGAAACTCTGGATAGAACACGTCTTAAATTGCAGGAGATTCCTGCTCCAAAAGAAAGTTTTCAGACAGTCTTCCTAAAGGCCTTGGAGGAAAAATAAAAATGAAAATGGCTGTTTTCTGGGGATGCCGTATATTAACCAGTCAATACGCTTATGAAATGTCCGTTCGCCAAGTCTTTCCAAAGCTTGAAGTAGAACTAGTTGATTTGGGCGAGGCTACATGTTGCGGTGACCCTGTTAAAAGCATTAACACTCTTGCAGCCGACTATTTGGCAGTTAGAGTG